>WOR8_10004215_pt1 | contig 21380 bp, 21 predicted proteins | sample DeeMarSeWOR38_10_FD_19890 | JGI IMG/M metagenome (IMG submission 19890) | reverse complement strand
GTAGGAGATATTGTGATTGAACCCTTCAATGTTGAAAAGAATCTTAATACTATTGAAGCCTTCATTAAGGATATTTATGAAAAGAATGGAAAAATAATCCCAATAATGATTGGGGGAGATCATTTCTGTTCATATCCAACTGTTAAAGCTATAGGTGATCACGTTGATAAAAAAGAGGAGTTTGGAGTATTAATCTTTGATGCCCATTTAGATTTTTATCAAGAATGGGATAAAGGGGTTTATTCTCATGCAACAACATCTCATAGGATTTTTGATTTAGATTATATATCTAATAAAAATTTAATGATTATTGGGACAAGAGATATTGATATTCAGGAAAAAGAAATAGCGACTTCTGAAAAAATTAACTACTTAAATGCTTACTATATGTTAGAAGGGCTGGATTTCTTTATTGACAAAATCATAAAGTTCTTAAAACATGGAAATCTTAAAAATCTGTATGTTTCTATAGATATAGACGCCTTAGATCCTTCAATTGCTCCTGGTACAGGGTATGCAATTCCGGGGGGTTTTTCATATCGAGAAATATGGAAGATTCTAAAAGAAATCTCTGCAAATTCTAAAATAATCGGTCTTGACTTAGTTGAGGTTGCACCAAATTTAGATATGGAAAATAAGATGACATGTATTCTAGCTGCAAAATTAATTATTGAATCTATGCATTTTATAAGAAGTAATAATACGGAATGAATTGGATGGGAAAAAAAGATTTAGAAGATGTATTAAAGGATGTCAAGCAATTAAAAATTTCCAAAAACACTGATATCGTTGAACTAATAAGTTCCTTGAGAAACTCGGGTTTCAATGCGAAACGATTAGCAGTAGCATGTGAGATATACAATGAGATGGTTAATGATAAGAGTTGTGTTAAATTTTTTGGGTTAGCAGGAGCCCTTGTTCCAGCAGGAATGCAACGAGTGATTTGTGATTTTATTCGAGAAGGTTTTATTGATGTTTTGGTTTCTACCGGTGCTAATTTAACTCATGATTTAGCAGAAGCCTTAGGGTATCACCATCTACAAGGAGATTCTGTTAATCCGGCTGATTTTAATGATACGCATCTACATAAGGCAGAGATGAATAGGATTTATGATGTGATTATGCCCAATAGTGTTTATGAAGGCATCGAAGAATTTGTATCAAAAATAGATATACCAGATAGTCAGATGTCTGTAAGTTCATTCTTAAACTTCCTTGGTTCACAATTGCCGCAGGATTCTCCATCTATACTAAAAATCTGTGAACAAAAAGATATCCCAATATTTTGTCCTGCGTTTACCGATTCTGGACTAGCACTGCAACTAGGATTCCATCATCAAAAATTAAATTTAAATCATTTTAAAGATATGCTTGAAATGGTAAATATCGCATGGGATGCCAAAGCGGCAGGAGTTTGTATAGTAGGCGGGGGAGTACCCAAGAATTTCATAATGCAATCTCTTCAGTTTTGCCCCAATTCAGCTATGTATGCGATTCAAATTACAATGGACAGACCTGAGCCGGGAGGATTAAGCGGGGCAACCTTGAATGAAGCCATTTCGTGGGGGAAGGTAAATGAGAACGCAAAATTCTCAACAATTATTTCTGATGCAACAATTGCATTACCTTTGATCCTATGGTATCTTAAAAAGAAGCAAAAAGTTTAGTTTTTTTTGATTTTATAAAACATTTTTTAGTTTCTGGTCAATTGTTTGGGCATCTGTACCAAATATCGCTTCAAGGTTGTTTTTAAAACCTTTAAATTGGGATACTTCTGAATAATTTTTACCTATATTTAGATCTTTGAATTCTTTAATTACATTCTTCAATGAGGGTCGAACTACTTTCTGAATATATTTGTCTATTTTCTTTTCTCTATCCAAAATAGCATATGAAGTTAGAGTTTCTGGTTCAATTCCATCTTCAGACAATACCTCATCATCTGTAAAAGTAATTAGAAACCGATCACCTTCAAAATATTCCAGAGAAACTTTTTCAAATGCCGACTCTGCAAAACTTTTAATAGCAGTAAGTAATCCACTTCGTAAGTCTGGATCTATTTTTCCTTTTGTAGTTTTATGAAAACTACGTTTTACTAAAATAAAACCTCTAAACATTAGTCCTGCTTCTCGAACAACCATTTTTTGCAGTTAATGATGTTTTTTTTATTTAAATCTAGAAATTATGGGGGGAGAAGAATTCAATTCAATATTTAATTATTAAACTTTGGTTTTAATTAACTCTTTGTCAATGAATCGAAATACTATTTAATTAGTAAATATTTGAATTAAAAATACTGCTACTTAGTTTTTTTTGATTTATTATGATTGATAAGAACCAGATGAAGCTTTGTGCTGAAAATATTGCTAAAAGTATAAATATACAACGAAAGGGAGAATGCGTTCTTATAAAAGGTGGTGTGTATTCCCATGAATTGTTAGAGGAAATTGCATTAAGCGTATTAAGAATGGGAGGAATTCCACATATTACCTCTACAAGTGATTATTTTGACATAACCAAATTCAAAGATGACTCAATTAGTACAGAAATAATAAGACAAACACCTTATCACTATTTAGAGTTAATAAAAAAGATAGATGCGTATATTGCTATTGAACCACTCGAAGATCCCTCTATCCGCAATAATGTTCCAAAAGAAAGAATTGAAGCCTATCAAGAATCAATAGCTCCAATTAGAGAAATAATCTATGCATTTAAAGAGGAATTTGCGCCTGGGAAAAAATGGTGTTACGCAGCTTGGCCTTCAAAGAAAGCCGCAGAATTTTATGGTATTGATTACGACCTTTTTGAAAAATTTATTGTAGATGGAATGAGTATACCATTAGAAAAAATGACAGAAATTGTTAAAACAGTAGGTAAAAAATTCGAAAAAGCAAATCGGGTGTATGTCACTGATGAATTTGGCACAGATTTTTGGGTATCAGTTAAAAATCGTGCGAAAGTTCTGGATAATGGTATTATTACCGATGAACAAATTGAATTAGGCGATTTAGGAGGAAATTTACCTGCTGGGGAGGTTTTCTTTGCTCCAGTTGAAACTGAAGGAGAAGGTAAAATCTTTTGCCCATTAACGAAAGAGAGACATACCCATAAGATTTTAAAAAACGTAGGATTGGAGTTTAAAGACGGAAAGCTATTAATGGACAAGGTGACCGCAGATTCTAACCTAGATCTAATTATTGATGCTTTTAAAAAAGCGGAATCCATAGATAGAGATAATAATATTCCTGAAATCAGGACTTACAATGTTGCTGAACTCGGAATAGGATGTAATCCAGTGATAACTAAAGCAATTGGTTATATTCTTACAGATGAAAAAATTAACGGGAGTGTACACTTAGCGTTTGGATTTAATAAATCGTTTGGGGGAACTTCATCCTCACAAATGCACTGGGATTTTGTCACCGCTCCAGCAGTTGATATAGATGTTGAATATGAAGATGGATCGAGAAAATCAGTCATGCAAAATGGAAAATTGATCAATTAACTATTTATAAATTTCTTTTCTAGATGCTCTAGAATTACATTTAATACTTTTTTTTTAAATTCAATCCGTTCAGCATTAATATTGTGTTTTTCTACTTTTGTTTCCTTTTCTGTCGAGTACCCAATAAAAACTGTACCTACGGGTTTTTCAGGAGTTCCGCCAGTTGGTCCTGCAATACCACTGATCCCAATCCCAATTTTTACTCTTGATAGTGCCCTGATATTCGAAGTTAATTGTCTTACTACGTTTTCGGATACAGCCCCATTAATTTCAAGTGATTTGGGGTCAACATTCAATAGATCCATCTTTGATTCATTGCTATAACACACTATTCCCCTTTCAAATACTTTTGAAGCACCTGAAACGTTGGTGAACATATGGGAGATAAAACCCCCCGTACATGATTCTGCAATAGCAATTTTGATACGCTTATTAGTGAAATGTTTGATTATTTGCTCAATTCTTTCTAGCTCATCCATATTTTAAAACACCTTATTATGTAAATATTTAAAACTTTAGGACCTTATTGATATTATTAACAAATAAAAATTAAAAAAAATCATATAATTTTAAAATTATTGCAATATAAACTGAATAGTTTCTATTAAAATTCTGCGAAGTGATTTAAATGGGAAATGATGCTGCTACTAAAGGATTCGTCTTTAAAATAACTGTAATTGGAGATGGTGCCGTTGGGAAAACTTCCTTAATCAAAAAATACACTCAAGGTAGTTTTAAAAAAGATTATATTAAAACCTTAGGGGCACAATTTTCTAAATATGATGAGGAAATTGAGGGAGATAATTGTAAATTGTTTTTTTGGGATATAGCCGGTCAGCGGGAGTTTGACTTTATGAGACCCACATTTTATAAAGGTTCGAAAGCAGCTATAATTGTATTCAGCCATACAGACGAGGAGAGCTTCTCTCATATTCCTCAATGGCATGAAGATATCAAAAGCTATACTGGTGATTTACCAATAATATTATTTGGTAATAAAACAGATTTAATTAATGAAAATCAGATGAATGATAAAGAAGTGGAAAAACTCGTAGAAGAAAGGAATTTTCTCGGATATTATAAAACATCAGCTAAGACTGGACAAGGTGTTTTCCAGGCATTTCAGGCAATAATTAGGAATTTATACCATAAATACAAAGAATTCTAACAATGTATGATGATATTGATACGGGATATCCTCGGATTCTGTTTTTTTCTAGCAACCATTGTGCACCTTGTATTCCAGTTGAAACTATGTTAAAAAGAGTAAATCTTTCATTATTTGGGAAAAAATTAAGAATAGACAAAATTTCAATCGATCTTGAAGAAAATCGACAACTAACGCAAGAATATCAAGTTACTTCGGTCCCAACTTTAATAATTTCAAATAAGAGACTATCTGTGAATATTACAGAAGAGGAAATCATCGATGCGGTACTCTACGCATTCATTTCATCAGTAAAAATAGAATAATTATTTTGATAATAAAACCTTTAAAAAAAAAGAAAGAAAAAGAGTGTAAAAAAAATGGACAGGCAATTACTTTCAAAAATTCTAGCTCAGATGAGAAAAAATTTAAAAGAAGGTAGATCTATTGGAGATATGAAGGTGGGAGCCTTGCTAGCTTTAGGACACCAACTAGAGGCCATATTTTATTATTTGGGCCATGAATTAGGCACTACATTAAAAATAAAGCAAGTTAAAGATGTAAGTCAGATTCCGAGTGATCTAAAAAAACTATTTTCTGATTTTAACCTTGGGGAAATTGAAATAACAGACAGTACTGAAGAAGTAGTTGAACTAATAATGAAGGATCACTCATCTATTAAAGATTTAATAAAAAAAGGTATAAAGGCAACAGGGAGTTATTGTTCATTTGAAGCAGGTCTACTAGCGGGAATAGTAGAAAAACTTAGTGATCGGAATTGTTTTGCTCAAGAGACGGGGTGTAGTTTGCAGACCGGTGAAAATTATTGTACTTTCATGGTAGTATTTCAGAGAGGAGATTAAATAGAGTCATCTCATCCATTATTTGATAACAAGTTGTTCATATATTTGAGGTAGATAATTATTAATAATTAAACACTATATTTTGAATATAAAACAAAAATTATTGTTTCCAATCTATGTGAATCTTTATGGATGAGCCGAAATATGTAATTAAGATTTGTTTATTAGGTGAAGCAGGAGTTGGTAAAACTTCACTGGTTTACCGTTTTATAGAAAATAAATTCAGGGACAATTATAAGAGCACCCTTGGTGTTAATCTTTTAAAGAAGGATGTAGATATTGCAAATTTTGGGGGTGTTTCTGCTCAGATATGGGATCTCGGAGGCCAAGAATCATTCAGATCCTTGAGAAATCTCTATTTAGAGGGAGCTAATGGAGGATTAGTTATTTTCGATTTAACGGAGAGAAACACTTTTGATAAACTTAATGAGTGGATTGAGAGCTTTAAGAATGCGAGAGGTGAACAACCACTATTTCTAATAGGCAATAAATCAGATTTAGAAGTTAAAATAAAAGTGACGGAAACAGAAGCAAGTCAGTTTGCTAATAGTAATAATATGGAATTAATTATTACTTCTGCTAAAACTGGACAGAATGTTGAGGCTGCTTTTATTGAGCTAACTAAAAGAATTTTGGCAAAGATTTCAAACAGGTAATTTTAGAGGAAGTAACGTTCAGATTTTATCATTTTATTTTTACTTTTTTCATCATAATGCAATAGAGTGTAAAAGTAACTCCTTGATTTTAGGGATTTGAGCATATATCTTTTATAAATCTACCACCTTTATAAATGAGGATTTATTTAAATACAATTAACATAAGAATTAGCAATAATGATTATTCTTAGTTTCTAAATATATTAAATCACAATTATCACTTTACGATTAATATGTCTGAAGAAGAATTTGAAGATGATTTAGACGAGGATTTTGAGGAGGAGGGAGAAGAAGGAGAATATGACTATGAATCAGATTTAGATTACAAAATAGAAAATGTTGTCGCCACTGTTGTTGTTGAGATTACTGAAAAAATAGATCTTAATCAAATTGCAAGACGCCATGCCGATGTCGAATATAACCCGGAGCGTTTCCCAGGTTTAGTGATGCGAATAGAAAAACCTCGTGCTACGATCCTCATCTTCTCAACTGGAAAGATGGTTGTAACGGGATTAAGGCAAGCAGCAGAAGCAGAGAGAGTTGTTGATAAAGTTGTGAAGAATATCCGCAAAGCAGGAATAAAGGTCTCTAATCCAGAGATTACGATTCAAAATATTGTTGCTTCAGGGGATTTACACACAAATATTGATCTCAATATGGCAGCCATTGTAATGGAATACGCCATGTATGAGCCTGAAGTGTTCCCCGGATTGATATACCGTATGCAGGAACCTAAAACAGTTTTCTTAATTTTCAGCACAGGGCGTATAGTTTGCACTGGAGCTAAACGAAAGGAAATTGTAAGGGACGCAGTATTAAAACTTAACCAACAAGTAAGAGATTTAGGAGTCGCCAAGAAAGATATAGGGGATTCTGAATATCAAGATATTACTTTTATCTAATTTTTTTTATATTTTTTATTTAGAACTCACTTATTCTAATAAACAATTGATGAAGATCACATTTCACAAAAGGGAGGAGGGATCCTCGCTAATATAATCCTAGATTACATGTTTATTATTAATTGCATCAATCGAAGCAAGGTATTCATCATAGAGTACCTCTAATAATTCATGCTCTTTAGCTTTATTAAAAGCGAATAGAAACAGCTGATTCAGGGTCATATGATTATTATTCACATAGACATCACCCTCAAGATTCATTTGGTCACTGTATTGATCAAGGAAGTTACATAGAATATATCTATTTTCTCGTCTCAAATTGACTTTATTCAATGCACCATACATCTTTAATATCATAGGTGCCTGAAATTTGACTGATTTCTGGTTAAGTGAATGTAATTTCTTAAGATTGACATTATCCTTTAAGTTTGCCGACATAAATAAGATATTATAATCAACCTTATTGAAAAGAAGTAATATTTGGATAATATCTGATTAGACTATAAGGTTATTATGAGGAGAATCTTAGTTAATTATATCCTTATATAATACACATCCTGGTTGGTACTATACCCAATAACATTATTTTTCATCAAGGTTTCCATTACTGTATTTAACCATTTGGTACTGGTATCAACAGATTTTTTAATTGCTTCTAAACTTAATCCATCGTTGGTGGCTAACAAAAACAATATTTTTCCTTTTACTGATAATTGATCAGACTCCTGAACCTTTCTGAAACGTTCTAGGTAATCGTATTCTTTTGTTCTTAAATAGGCAACATCCCTACTCAATTTAGTAATAACCGCTTCTGTTGTTCTAAAAGCATCTAAGCTATCCTTAAACATGCTTTCTAGATGTTTTCGGAGATTCTCTTCGCTAGCTTCGACATCTAATTCATTATTAAATTTTTCAAGGAGTTCTAAATAATCATTCCCGTCATCGAGGGAGGAGGGTCTTAATACTAAAACAATGATTATTTCTTTTTCTGGGTTATAATAAGAAACTGAGTTCCATTCTTTTTCCTCGGTAATTATATGAGATTCTGTAAAATTATGGGTTATTGTTATTTGTTGTACAATGGGATCTGGAATTTCTAAGGTCTCAGGGTATCTCATATAAACTGTTCCACCAATAACCTCATCCCACTTAATTAAGAAGATCCCTGTTGGCATTATGGATTACAAATATATATTTTCAAAATTAAATTTAGGAGCGCATTTAAAAAATTGACCTTACTAATAGAATAATATCACGTCTTAATAAAAATTTAGTTGTACTTTTCTTAGATGCTCAAGCAATATTCTTGAGGATATTTTTTGAAAAATAGATTGTCTAGGGTGATTATAACTAAAAAAATAAATAAGACAACAATAATTTGTCACTTAGTGAGCTTAATTGAACGTATATTACGTTTATATTTTAGAAACGGTCTCCAGAAATGGGAAAAAAAGATTTTATACAGGATACACGAATGATCTATATAGGAGATGGAATGAGCACCGAAATGGGACAGGAGCAAAATTTTGTCGCGGGAAGAAAGATATTGAATTAAAATATTTTGAATCCTATTCCACTCGAAAAGAAGCTATGAGAAGAGAGCTAGAGATTAAAACGTTTTCAAGAAAGCAAAAAAGAGAGCTAATAAATAGTATTTATACTTGAACTATATTTTGAGATTATTGTGAAAAAAGGAAATTTTGTGATATGTTTAGCGGGATTGCCTTCTTCAGGAAAATCGACTTTTGCCAGTAAATTAAAAAAAACCCTTGAATCAAAATTTAATCGTTTTGTGGTGAAGATAATTGATCCTGATATAATACGACAAAATATATCCTCTGGAAATTTTGATTATCGGTTAGAACCTAAAGTACGAGAGTATTACTTAACGAAAATCAGAAAGGAATTACAAAATGGAATGATTGTAATAAGTGATAATTTAAATTACTACAGTAGTATGAGACATGATTTAAAGAAACTCGCGGAAGATTTTGAATTAAATTTTTTTATTATATACATATCAACTCCTTATAATGTCTGTTTGCAGTGGAATGTAAAAAGGGGTAAACCTATCCCAAATAAAGTAATAAAAGAAGTCAATAAGAAATTTGATCATTTTAATAAATATAGTTGGGATCGTCCTCTAGCGGAGTTTGATTTATCTCAAATCCAGGACCTTGATCAGGAAATTGAGAACCTGGTTAATATTATCAGTCAGATGATAGAGCTCTCAAGTATCACAAGGAAAAATGCTCAAGAATCGAAAGAAACCTTTAATATCGAAAATGAAAATTTAGATCAATTAACAAGAGTTCTTGTGGGGAAACTTTTGCAAGATAAGGAGTTTTTATCATTAAGAGAAAGCATTTTAAAGTCAAGAAAACTATTTATTAGACTTCATAAGAATAATCATTTAACCAGCGATGAAATCACTCAAAAATTCAGAGAATTCCTCGAAAAAAGCTTGAAAATTAAAATTCCTATGGACCTTGTAGAGAAATATTATAAAAATTAAACTAAAAGAAAATAAAGCATAAATACTTTAATTACTTGTGTTTAGATAGTTAGGTTAAATTACTCATTTTACTGATTTTAAAGATGACACAAGAAGAACCAGAAAAGAAAATTCCCAAATTAAGAATAGAACGGTTAGAGAAAAGCCGAAGTGGTCGTTCCTTATGTTACATCGATCAAGATGTGATGTTTAATCTAGGCATAAGTACAGGTGATATCATTGAAATTAGAGGAAAGAAAAAGACTACAGGTATAGCTGTATCAAATGCTGATGATAGAGGAAGAGGGATAATACGATTAGACGGACTTCAGAGACTTAACGCTGGAGCGACGATAGGAGAATATGTTTCAGTACTACTGGCAAAAGTATACTCCGCAACCGAAATCGTTCTTACTCCTACAAGACCAGATATTGACTTAAAAAGGCAAGCTGACGCAATTAAAAGTAAATTAATTGATAAACCCGTAGTCATAGGAGATATCGTTGACGTTTTAGGGACTTTCGTTCAAAAAGAAGATCAAGACAACCCAATGTCAGATCTCATGAAGATGCTTCCTTTTGGTGCCAAGAAAAGAACAACTTTAGGAACTTTAAGGTTAATTGTTGAAAATTTAAAACCTGCAAACAGGGTTGTAAAAATTACTCGCGACACTATTATTAAAGTTAATAAAAGGGTTGCAGTTTTAAATGTTTCAGGAGGAGTTGTCACATATGACGATGTTGGGGGCCTTACTGATGAGATTCAGAGAATTAGAGAAATGGTTGAGCTACCCTTAAAGCATCCAGAATTATTTCATCGATTGAATATTGATCCTCCTAAAGGTGTATTGTTTCATGGACCTTCAGGAACGGGCAAAACCTTGATGGCTAAAGCGGTATCACAAGAATCAAATGCTAATTTTATCACAATAAATGGCCCTGAGATTATGAGTAAATTTTATGGGGCTAGCGAAGGGAGACTTCGTGATATATTTAGACAGGCTGAAGAAAATGCACCTTCTATTATATTTATTGATGAGATTGATTCAATTGCCCCAAAACGGGTAGATACATCAGGGGAGGTTGAACGTCGTGTAGTTTCACAATTATTATCCTTAATGGATGGTTTACGAGGAAGAGGAGAAATCATTTGTGTTGGTGCTACTAACCGAATAAATGCAATAGACGAAGCACTACGAAGACCCGGACGATTTGACAGAGAAATAGAATTTGGGGTTCCAAATGTTAAAGGAAGAAAAGAAATATTTCAAATTCATACCAGAGGAATGCCTCTTGAAGAAGATGTACAACTCGATAGTTATTCCGAGATTACCCATGGTTTTGTGGGAGCTGATATTATGGCTGTATGTCGAGAAGCAGCAATGTTTTCACTTAGAAGAGTTTTACCAAAAATTAATTTGGACGAGCCAATCCCAAGTGAAATCATTCAAGAACTCAAAATAACTGATGAAGATTTCGCAAAGGCAATCAACATGGTTGAACCTTCAGCTATGAGAGAAGTAATGGTTGAAGTACCTGATGTTTCTTGGGATGATGTTGGTGGATTGGAAGAAATCAAACAAGAATTGCAAGAAGCAGTGGAGTGGCCATTAAAATATCCTAAACTTTTTGAAAAAGCAGGTATAAGGCCATTAAATGGTATTCTTCTTTTTGGACCTCCTGGTTGTGGAAAAACTCTCTTAGCAAAAGCAATTGCTAATGAAAGTCAATCTAATTTTATAGCAATTAAAGGTCCAGAAATTTATTCGAAATGGGTTGGAGAAAGTGAAAGGGCAGTTAGAGAAATATTTAGGAAAGCCCGACAGGCAGCCCCCTCTATAATCTATTTTGATGAAATTGATGCGATCTCCTCAGGAAGAGGCATAAATCAGAGTACTCAAACATTTGCATCAATAGTAAACCAGATTCTAGTGGAAATGGACGGTATTGAAAATAGAAAAGGTATCATAACTATAGCGAGTACAAACCGCCCAGATATAGTTGATCCTGCTTTTTTACGACCGGGACGATTCGATCGACTAATTTATGTAAAAGAGCCCGATTTCGATGCTCGATTGAAGATTTTAAAAGTTCATACTAAAACTATGCCCTTAGCAGAAAATGTGTCATTAAAAGGAATAGCCCAAAATACGGTTGGATATAGTGGGGCTGATCTCGAAAATGTATGCCGGGAAGCTGGAATGCAAGCTATAAGGGAAGAAATGGAAAATTTAGAGATAATAGATAACAAATACTTTGAATTCGCATTGTCAAAGATAAAATCAACGCTCCCAAAAACAATTACTGAGAAGTATGAAAGTATGGCTAAACAAATTACTGAATCTCGTAATATAAAAGAATCTGAAGCGGATTTTTATAAATAACTTTGTAATTACCCTTTTTTCTTTCTTTTCTTATATTAATTGATCATTTTTTTTAATTATTGTTTAGATTTAAATAAATCCTTAACTAAATAATCATTAAGTACTGATTTAAAGGGTATTTATTTGAGTGAAATCACTATCAATTGGAAGCAGCATATTAAGAAATATCAAGCTGCAATGGAGGAATTAAATCTAGATTTCTGTATACTTACGAGAGTAAAATCTATTACTTATCTTGCAGGATGTTTTGTACCTTGGAAGAGTTACATATTTCTCCCTAAAGAGGGTGCTGGAGATCCAATTCTGTATACTGTTCTTCTAGATGTAGAACGTGTGAAGAACGATGGTCAACTACAAGTGGAAGGATGGGGCCCTCTTAAGGGTTTCTATATCGAAAAGAAACTACAGAGAGCCGCTAAAAAAGCAGGGTTATTTGAAGTTAAAGGGACACCCCCAAGAATAGGGGTTGAGATGGGACTAGACATTTGCGTTACAGGACAACTATTATCCTATACAGAAGCGGAATTACTTAAACATATTTTTCCAGGATGTTCTCTGGTGGATTTCAATGAGAAAACTGAGCGAATCCAATTCATTAAAGAACCAGAAGAAATCGAAATGTTAAGAAAGGCATCAGAAATTACCGATATTGGACAATTGGCTGTTAAAAAGGCTTTATTAGAACGCGCAAAAGGAAAAAAATTTACTGAAAATGAAATAGCGGGAATTGGAACTTTAGCTATGAGAAAAGGAGGTAGTAATTACGAGTGGACGTTCACGGGGAGTCAGGAAATTGGCTCTGGATATCGAGCTTCATGGACATTTAATGGTTGTACGCCTGCTACCAATAAAGTAGTTGAAGAAGGTGAATCATTATTGGTAGATCTTCATAGTGAGTATGGGTGCTATCTTGGTGATCTAAGTCATAATTACATTCTTGGAAACTGTCAGCCTGAGTTAAAAAAGTTTAATGATGTATATGAACAATTATGCTATACACTTATTGACAATATGTATCCAGGCAACACATTTGATAATTGTTATGACGAAGTTCGTAAGATTGCCGATAAGGAAGGAAATGCAAATGATCTGTTCTTCGGTTTAGGACACGGTATTGGATGTATAGGAAATGAATCATGGCCAGTTGTAGTACCTGGTAAAGACTGGGGATCCATGCTTTTTGAAGAAAATATGGTTGAAATAGCTGCAATTGTTTTCAATCATCCCGGGTTGGGAGGTTTACGATTAGAGGTCCCAACTCTTATTACGCAAACGGGTGCCGAAGTTCTTCCTAAAACCGCTTTCGAAGTAGATTATGTCTAGCAAAAATATCAATTCATTTTAATATGATGTTACCTAATGTATTGAAAAACGAGTTAAAGGAAATCTTAATACATCTAGTTACATTACCCTCAGAAAATCCACCAGGAGAAACAAAGGATATAGTAAGATACCTTATGTTAGAGGTATTAAAGGAGGAAGATGGGTTTCGGAATAAGGTTGTTACTCATAAAAAAAATGGGATAACACTGCATAATCTTATTACTCGTATCGGAACGGGAGATAATAAGATAATCATATCTGGCCATCTAGATGTTGTTCCAGCAGGAGATCAGTCTAAGTGGACTTATCCTCCTTTTTCTCCGAGAATTATTAATGGACGTCTATATGGTCGAGGTTCAGCTGATATGAAAGGAGGAATTACCTCTATTATTGGTGTATTAAAAACATTGAATTCAAATAAGAAATTTTTGAGAGAATCAGAATTAATATTCCTTGGTACCGCTGACGAGGAGTCTGGTATGTCTGGTTCTTCTACATTATCAACTAAAGGGGTTATGGAAGATGTGAACCTATTGATTATTGCTGAACCCACTAATTTAAAGATAGGGATTGCTGAAAAAGGAGTGATCTGGGTTAGTTTAGGGATCTACGGGAAAGCAATCCAATCTTAGGAGCATCAACCTTTAATATTGGAAAATTTAAAGGAGGTACTAAAATAAATGTTGTACCGGATTACGCTGAAATGGAGCTTGATTTTAGGATAGTTCCAGAGCAATCTCCCGAATCATTAATTACCAAAATAAAAGCACTTAAATTGGATCCTTTCCGACTTGAATTTGTTCTAAAGAACAATCTTCCAGCATTACAAACTAGTTCTAATCACATTTTTATTAAAAATTTGAGGAGTTATGGAAATGTAGAACTTGTTGGTTTACCATACGCAACTGATGCCGCTAAATTTATTAATCCAGATGATCCAATCCAATTTGTTATTTACGGTCCTGGAAATCCAAGTGAAGCACATAAGATAAATGAATCGATTACATTACACCAAGTATTTAAAGCAGCGGAGTTTTTATCTGGTGCATTAGCAAAAACCTATACAAATTAATGAGATTATTCATCCAAATGGTCTATTCTGGAATTATGCAATCTAATAATGATTTTCCAATTAAACTTCTCCCTTTTTCGCTAGTGACAGAAGCAGCTATTTCAAACGTGTATCCATCGATCGCATTGGCATACATAGTTAAACGTCTAACAAAATAATTTATAGCTTCCTCAAATTTGTCTTCAGGAGTTTCAAATATACCCGATCCTTTTAACCCACTTTTAACTGCCCAAGTTTCCCATGGCACCGCTGGCTTTATTATCGCAGGAAATGGAAATACCTTCTCAACTTCTAGATATCTCTTACCAACATCATCACTCTTCTCAACGGGATACCACACATTTATTAAAATCCTTATCATAGGCTTATTCCTATTTTAATTATTAGTGTAAGAATAATAAACTAGAGAACCATAAAAACCATTTTTTTTAATTTAATAATTAGTCGCGTTTTTTAACGAATTTATCTATTCTATCCATGGATTCTTCAAGTCTGGACATCTCAGTTGCATAAGAAATTCTAATCATATTATCTGAAAAAGATCCAAAAAGGGATCCCGGAACAATTGCTACAGCTTGTTCTTTCATTATATCTCTTGAAAAATCATCTCCACTTATGTTAAACCTCTCGGTAGAGGGCATGATATAGAAAGCACCGAGTGGTTTAACTACATCAAAACCAATTTCGTTTAATCTTTCGAATACAAATAATCGACGCTTATTAAAACTCTCCCAGATTTTATCAAAAAATCGTGTATCCATCTTTAAAGCTTCTATAAATCCATATTGAGCGGCATGATTCGTTCCAGCTACCGTGTATTGATGATACTTTTCCATTAAATTTATTATTTCTTCTGGGCCAACGGTATATCCCAACCTAAATCCTGTAGCAGAGAATAATTTTGACATAGCATTTACAGTTATTGTACGTTCAAACATTCCATCCAATGAAGCGGGACTAGTATGCTTAAGGTTTTCATAAATATAGTTTTCATAAACTTCATCAGAGATCAAATAAAGATCATGTTCAATAACAATTTCAGATAATTCTTGCAGTTCTTTAAAACTCATTGCATAACCTGTTGGATTATTTGGTGTGTTAATGAGGATTGCCTTAGTTTTATCTGTAATAGCTTTTCTGATGCCGTCCAAATTCAACCCGAAGTTATATGTTCTTTCTACTTCTATGACTTTTACGCCAAAGAAAAGACCACAATAAAAATATGATACAAAATTCGGGGAGGAAATTATTAACTCATCCCCAGGATTGAAAATAGAAGCATAAGCAAGAGTAATTGCTTGACTTCCACCATTAGTAACCATGATATTTTCTTTCCAATTTGCATGAACTTTATTAATCTTTCTCATTTTGCTCTCTATTAATTGTAGCAACTCAGACACTCCTCTTGTAGGAGCATACATTGTAATATTATCATTTAGAGCCTTTATAGTTCCTTGTATCGCAGGTTGAGGTGTATTAAAATCTGGTTGGCCAATCCCTAAGCTTATTACGTCTGTACGATCCAGAGCAAGATCAAAGAGTTCTCTGATGGTTGATTTTGGAGCTTTAGAAACACTATAAGATTTATCTTTCATAATAATTACTCCCATTAAGAATTAAAAAATGAACTGATCTGATATGAATACACACAAAAGAGTCTTTTCAATTTATTAAAATTTGTTAAACTTCAATTCCGTGATTATTTAAAATTTGTTTTACTAGAAGTAGAAATGCTTCTTCTATATTTTCTCCCAAGCGTGCACTTGTTTCAATAAAATGACTTGCTTTTATATCATCTGCCAGTTCTTTCCCTTTTTCAGAAGTTACTACACGATCCTCTTGCATATCAGTTTTGTTCCCAATTAATACGTAAACTCCTTCTTTTCTAATGTATTTCTGAAAGTCTCGTAACCACTTGGATTTAATGCTATCAAATGTATTGTATCGAGTGACATCATAAACAAAGAGTGCACCTTCACATCCTTGGAAGTACATAGACCGTATCACGTTATATTTTTCTTGCCCGGCTAAGTCCCACATAATTAGACGAACTTTAACAGTTTCCTCAATACTTACATCTTTTCTTATTATATTTGCTCCTAATGTAGGTTTGTAGTCCTCTTGAAAGCTACCCTCACAAAATCTGTTAAGGAGTGAGGTTTTTCCAACTGCGGCTTCACCTAGTACAGTAATTTTGAAAACGAATTCCCGTACTTCCTTTGCTTGGGTCATATTCATTATACAATTTTTTTCTTGTGTTTGGGGCAATTAACAATTAAAGTTTTTGTTCAACCTATTTTTGAGGCTTGTTTAAATGGATTTATTTTTTTTAATTTGTAATTCGATATTCATCTATTTAAGATTTACTGCAATTTATCATTACTAATTTTGGGTTCTCAAAATAATTTAGATCCATAACTCACACGGAATTGACACATTGAGATTTCTACTAGTAACTTATTAAATTTATAAGAGTTGTGAGTTTATTTAATACTTTTTTTCAATCTTCAAATTTACTGTAAAAGTATGGTGATGAGGATCGTTTGTATCATTTTTCTCTCCAGAATGGACAACCCTATATTTTGAAGGTAAAGATTTTTCTAGGGAATTTACCAAGAATCCTTTAAATAAATCACATGGTACCCCAATTTCAGTACAAAAAACACATCTTTTGACCTGTACACTGAAGAAATCTTGCCTAATTTCAAGAATTTCCACACTCCAATCAGTTTTGATAAGAGTTTTTAGCTCTTTTATAATTTCATTAAAATTTTTACCATAAGGGAACAGATAAAATGAAAGCTTCTTTCCAATTTCGAAAAGTAGTCTAGAAGATTTATATAATAGACAATTCTGAGCAGAGAGTATTTTTTTGAAAGAAAAGAAGTCTAGGGCTCGATCTTGGTCTTGTTCTCTAATATTCTTGAGCTGAAGCATTTCAGCTTCTTTCAAAATGGATTTCATACCATCATAATCAAGAATATCTCGGTATGCTTGGAGAAGAGCTGTAATCACCTTGTACTTCACTTCTCCTTTGTAGTCCCCAATCATCTGTTCTTAAACTACACCATATTTTGTATTAAAAGTGACTAATATCTGTAAATTATAAACTCTTTGGTTAATATTATTTTAGCTAACTTATTCTGATAGACTTAACAGAGATAAATCAAAATGAGGATCATTGGCTCGGGTTAGTATTTTATCAATTTCAAGTATGATTACTTCACCTGTTATTGACACGATACTCGGTTGAATTAAATGCCCTCCTTTTATGTTATAATCTCTCGTCCCTATTGATATATGAAGATGTACTATTGGTGCTCCATCTTTGAAGGAGATATTACCCATACAGGAAACCAATTCTATGTATTCATCAAAAGTTTTTTCTAGATATTGCTTTGAATCCAAGTCAAAATACCCTATTGTAAATTGCTTTAAAGCGCCAATACAATTAACTATCCCAGATTTAATATTATGAATCTTTATCATTTCTATTATCGATTCAATTAAATCCTCACCGGGCTCTATTTTGCCTACTAAGACCCGGCTAATCTTTGTTTCTATACTTTTCATAACCATTACCTATAATTTTTGTATATATAGGTGATGTTTTGAATTCTTAAATATTTGAGCTAAAAATGAAACCAGTATGCTACTCCCCATTAGAATCAACATTTTGTTCATACACCATCATGTTTTTAACAATGTCTTACCTTAATTATAATATATAACAATGGATGTGGATGCTATGAATAAGAATAGTAAGTTTCAAATATCAGCACTTAATCTAATTAAAATCACATCCATCATTATTATTTTATGATTTCTTTTCATTATGAAGGGAAATTTTATAGCTTTAACTCCACATCCCCCTTCATAATAAAAACAACTAGTTATTGTGAGTTAATAATAAATAAGGAAAACAGATATAATTTTAATTATTATAATTTAAAAAGATTGATCAATCTATAAAAATATCAAATGAGGTGTTAGAGGTTTCATACTGTGAGAAAGAAAAGGAGCTTATACAATTTTGGAAAGAAAATAAGATATTTGAGAAAAGTGTCGAACAGAGACCAGAAGCGAATCCGTATGTATTTTATGATGGACCTCCGTTCGCAACTGGGTTACCTCATTACGGTCATATCTTAAGCTTTGTTACAAAGGATTTATTCCCGAGATATTGGACAATGAAAGGGTATCGATGTGAGAGAAAATGGGGTTGGGATTGTCATGGTTTGCCAATAGAAAGTATATGTGAGGAAGCTCTTAATATCAAACAGAAAAATGAAATTTACGAAATGGGAATATCAAATTTCAATGAATTTTGTCGATCTAAAGTACTTTGGTATACAAATGAATGGAAAAAGACTGTAGAGCGAATGGGTAAGTGGATAGAGTTTGATGATTCTTATAAAACTATGGATAATACATATATGGAAACAATATGGTACATTTTTAAAAAAATCTATGAGCAGGGTCACGTATATAGAGGTAAAAAGGTCCTATATTATTGCCCCCGATGTGAAACGCCTCTTTCGAATTATGAAATTGCAATGGATAATAGCTATAAAGATGTCACTGAACAATCAATTACAGTTAAATTTAAGTTGAAAGAAGATCCCGGAACCTCTCTACTTGCATGGACTACCACACCCTGGACCTTAATCGGAAACGTGGCATTAGCTGTAAATAGCAAAAAAGATTACGTTCAAATTAAAATTGGTAATGAATTTTTAATATTAATCAAAACACGATTAGGAATTGTTACAGAAGATTTTGATATCATCAGGGAGTTTAAGGGAAAGGAACTGATAAATAAACAGTATATACCACTCTATCAGTTATCCCCTAATACCAATGAGAAGGGTTATATTGTTATTGATGGTGGGGACGAAGTATTATCCGATGAAGGAACAGGAATAATACATTTAGCTATTTATGGGGAATTTGACTATGAAATGATAAAAAAATATGATCTGCCAATTATCCAACATATTGATGAACACGGTAAGTTATCAAAAGGTCCCCGGGATTGGTTAGGGTTATGGTTTAAAGATGTAGACTCTGAAGTTTTGGGGGACTTATCTGAGCGTGAACTTCTTTATTTATCCGAAAATTACAGCCATTCGTATCCATTTTGTTATAGATGTGATACACCATTACTATATAACGCTCTTGATGCATGGTTTGTCAACATCCAAAAAATAAAACCATTACTCATTCAAACAAATGAAGATATAAAATGGTATCCAAAAGAAGTTTCCAAGAGATATCAAAATATACTTCAAACTGCACCAGATTGGTGTATTTCTAGGAATCGGTTTTGGGCTACGGCCATGCCTATATGGGAATGTCAGGGATGTAAAAATGTCAAAGTTTTTGGTTCAATCAAAGAATTACAGGAATTTGCAGTTGAAGAAGTGTCTGATAATTTGGATCTTCATAAACATATCGTAGATGAGATTCACATAAATTGTCCCAGATGTGGTAAAGTTATGAGCCGTGTTCCTGAAGTGTTTGACTGTTGGTTGGAATCAGGTTCAATGCCATTTGCCTCAAAGCATTATCCTTTTGAAAATGTTGAATGGTTTAAATCCAATTTTCCTAGTGACTTCGTTTCAGAATATATAGCGCAAGTGAGGGCCTGGTTTTACTATATGCATGTAATATCAATTCTTCTGTTCAGAGATATTCCCTTTAGGAATGTAGTTGTTAATGGCACTATTCTCGCTGAAGATGGAACAAAAATGTCAAAATCAAAGAGAAATTTCCCTGATCCGAATTTAATAATTGAAAAGTTTGGAGCTGATGCATTACGAATATACCTTCTATCTTCACAACTGATGCGGGCACAAGATTTAAACTTCAAAGAAGAGATTGTGAAACAGGTTTATAGAAGGTTCAACTTATTGTTAATTAATGTTCTTAAGTTCTATTCAATGATTGAGAGCGACAATTTTGAAGAAGATCTGGAAGTTTCAGGGAATATTTTGGATAAATGGATCATTAGCTTGCTTAATGTGCTAATTCGGGATGTGACTGAACGATTAGACGATTATGACACTGCTGAGACTAGCCGATTATTTTTCAGTTTTGTTGAGGATCTCTCAACATGGTATATTAAAAATAGTAGAGACAGGCTTAAAAGCGAGAATAGACATGAACAAGTGTTTGCAATAAATACATTATCCGTGGTCCTTACAAATCTTTCAAAACTCTTAGCACCTATTACTCCGTTTATATCTGAGATGATATACCTAAAATTGAAGGAAAAGAATATAGTGTATTTAGAATCTGTTCATCTAGAATCTTGGCCTGATTTTGATGAAATGTTGATCGATCCTAATATTCAGAATCAAATGAATCTGACAAGAGAAGTTGTAAGAAAGTCATTAGAATTAAGAGAATCTTTCAAAATTCCGATTAGGCAGGTATTACAAAAAATAACTATAAGAGGAATAAATCTCAATAAGGAATATTTTGATGTCATTGCAGGAGCTATAAATGTGAAAGACATAATACTTAAAACGGGAAAAGAAACTGACTTTTCCGTTGAACTTGATACAAATATTACATCCGAGCTGAGGTTGGAAGGCATCGCAAGAAATTTAATCCGTCACTTAAATAACTATAGAAAAAAATTGAAATTATCACCGAAAAATAGGATAAATCTTTATTTTGAGACAAACAATTCTGAAATTTTAGATGCTTTTGAGAAGTTTGAAGAGAGAATTAAAAACTTAGTCCAAGCGGATAAGATGATTAATAGAATTGAAGGTAAGTCTGAGGTTAAGCAAATTAAATTAGGTCAAGACGTCGTAGAGGTTTATATAGAGATAAAGAATTAAACTGTAATTATCCTAAAAACAACATGGACTTGAAACTCCGTAAAATTATTATATTTCCTACTTCTTCATTTTCTTATGCTTAAAATCTATAACACAATGTCTCGAAAAAAAGAGATATTTACTCCCCTTGAGGAAGGTAAGGTAAAGATATATACTTGTGGTCAGACTGTGTATGATGAT
>WOR8_10001881_pt1 | contig 21385 bp, 16 predicted proteins | sample DeeMarSeWOR38_10_FD_19890 | JGI IMG/M metagenome (IMG submission 19890) | reverse complement strand
CTGAGGCCCAATGGCTGCGTTGCAGGCCTCCGATAAATGCTCACATACCCATGTATGCTGAGAACAACGACTTTCTCGATCAGCCTGCGCCTTGTCCTTGAACCTGATCTGAGGTTTTGAAACCACTTCTAGAAAACAATGGTTGGAACAAAATGAAGATAAATTTCAAATGTTGCTTAATGCCAATTATCACCGTCCTGGCGATAATTTTAACCTTGCACCCGGACCTGGTGAAATTCAGCCCGGCGCAGGAGGGCACGTCAGGGGCTGAGACGCCTGCAAGCGCGGAGCAGTTTGTGTCGATTGATTTTAACAATGTGGACATCAATGTTTTTATCAAGTTTATGAGCGAGCTGACCGCAACAAAAATATCGCTCAAAGAAGCTTACAAGGTATTTGAGTCCGTACTGGAGGTCCACGGCTACACCACCGTAAAAGCCGGGGATATCGTTAAAATTGTCCCCTCACCGGATGCACGTTCGAAAAATATAAAAACCCTGCTGCGCGAGGAGGCGGCCAACCCCGAAGATAAGGTCGTCACGCAGCTGATACCCTTAAAATACGCCGACCCGGTCGAAATCAAGCGCTTGTTCACGCCGATGGTGTCCAAAAGCAGCGTAATTTTAGCCTATCAGCCGACCAATATGATGATTGTCACGGATGTGCATTCAAACATCCTGCGGTTGCTTAAAATTCTGAGGCAAATTGATATTCCGGGAATCGGGCAGGAAATTACGGTGATTCCCATTCAATATGCGGATGCAACCAAAATGGTGAGCCTGTTAAACAGCGTTTTCAAACCCGTGCGCAAACCGGCCAAAGGTGCGTCGGAACAGCCGGTCGCCGTGGTTGCCGATGAGCGTACCAACCTTATTATCCTGTTAGCCAATAAAATAGACACCCTGCGGATCAAACAACTGATTGCCATGATCGACAAGGAAACCCCCCGGGGTAAGGGGAAAATCCATGTCTACTATTGTGAGAACGCAACGGCCGAAGAGCTGGCCAAGGTGCTTCAAGAAGTGCCGACCCAGGAAACCGGCGCAGCTAAGGGAAAAACAGCTGCCCCGGTGGTCTCCGGCAAAGTAAGGATCTCCGCCGATAAGGCCACCAACAGTCTGATTATCACGGCCGATCAGGAAGACTACCTGGTTCTTGAGGAGGTTATCAAAAAACTCGATATTCCGCGCTCCATGGTTTTTATTGAATCGTTGATCATGGAAGTCGACATGGATAGAAGTTTAGACATCGGTATCGACTGGCAGGCATTCGGCGAGACCTCGATTTCCGGCAAAGACACAGCCATCGGCGGTCAGTTTAGCGGTCAGGGTCTCCTCGATCCCGGCGCTCTAGCCCAGGGGGGGTTGACGGTCGGCCTGATCACCGAACAGACCAATATTGCCGGACTCCTGGTTTCCAACATTGCCGCCATAATAAACGCCGTTAAAACCGATGATCAATTTCGCATTCTATCCACCCCCCAAATACTGACCACCGATAACGAAGAGGCCCGCATCACGGTGGGGGAAAACCGGCCATACCAGACTCGAGCCACCACCGATACATCTGGCGGAACATTTGAGTCTTTTGAATATAGGGACGTGGGTAAAATATTAAAAATCACCCCGCATGTGACCGAAGGCCGTCTGGTGCGCATGAAAATTTCGCTGGAGGTTACCAATATCGATCTGGCCTCGACCTTGACGACCTCATCGACACTGCCCGTAACCCAAAAACGCACCGTTGACACGACGGTTATCGTTAAAGACAACCAAACCGTTGTCATCGGCGGATTGATTGAGGAATCCGGGACCGAGAACGAAACCAAGGTGCCGGTATTGGGCGACATCCCTATTTTGGGGTGGTTGTTTCGAGACACGTCGGAATCGAACGCAAAAACCAATCTGTACATATTTCTGACGCCGCGCGTGATCAAGAGTCCGGCAGAAGCAAAAGAAATAATGGAGGATAAGAAGGGTCAGATGGATACCATCAGAGAAGGGGAAATTAAGCTATATTAATGAGATCATGATGCAGCGATTAACTGAAATACTGAAAGACAAGTTTGGCTTAAATGACGAGCACCTGTCCGAAGCCGAGCGCGTCCGAACCGAAACCGGCGGAACCATCGGTCAAATTCTGGTGGATCAAAAAAGTCTGTCGGAAAACCACCTGCTTGAGGCCCTGAGCATCCAGTATGATATTCCTTTCTGGACAAGACTTCCGTTCGAAAACACCGAGTCGGATTTCACCCAGAAGGTCTCCATTCAGTTTTTAAAAAAATATAGCCTGGTCCCCCTGGAATACAGTCAGCCCATCGCCGCCAAAGATTGCGGTCTGACGCCCCGGCAAGCCCCCCAGGCACAGGACGCCAAATTCCCGGCGGGATGCGTTATTGCCATCAACGACCCCTTGAATTTCCAACCCCTGGATGACCTCGTGAAGACTTTGGGGATCAGTGATTATCGCGTGGTTCTGTCCACGCAAGAGTCAATTCTGGCGGCGATCAACCTGCAATATGATTTGCGTCGGGATTCGGCCGAGCAACTCGTCCAGAACATGGAGGAAAACGGCAGCACCATTATCAGTGAAATCGAAGAAACTGCCGATCTGTTGGATGACACCAGCGATGCGCCGATCATCAAATTGGTGAATCATATCATTTCCCAATCCATCAAGGCGCGTGCCAGTGATATTCATTTTGAACCCTACCAGAACAGTTTCACGGTTCGCTATCGGGTGGACGGCATTCTGTATGACCTGCTGGCCCCGCCCAAGTGGATCCAGCCGGCTTTGATCTCGCGCGTCAAGGTCATGGCGAAAATGAACATCGCCGAAAAACGACTGCCCCAGGACGGGCGTTTCGAAGTCAAAATCGGCGACCAGGATATCGATGTGAGGGTTTCCACCATCCCGACCGCATTCGGCGAACGCCTTGTTCTGCGATTGTTGAATAAATCCGGATCCCTGCTCGGGCTGCCGGACCTTGGACTCACACCTGGGAGACTCAGGTTGTTGAAAAGGCTGGTGGCATCTCCCAATGGCATCATTCTGAACACCGGACCCACCGGAAGCGGTAAAACGACGACCTTGTATGCGGTGCTATCGTCTATCAATCAACCGAACATCAATATTATTACCATCGAAGATCCGATTGAATATCAAATCAAAGGCATCAGTCAGATACAGGTCAATCCCAAAATCGACCTGACATTCGCCCGCGGCCTCAGATCCATCGTCCGGCAAGATCCGGATGTCATACTGGTTGGCGAAATCCGGGACAAAGAAACGGCTGAAATTGCTGTTCAATCCGCCCTGACCGGACACCTGGTGTTCTCAACCCTTCACACCAACGATTCTTCCAGCGCGATCACACGATTGGTGGATATGGGGGTGGAACCGTTTTTGATTTCTTCCTCGGTTTTGGCGGTGGTTGCCCAAAGGTTGGTGCGGGTGTTATGTAATGACTGCAAAATCGCCTATGTCCCCAACCCCATCTACTTGCAAAGCATCGGTTTTTCGCCGGATCATTTTAGAGAAAAGCGGATCTATAAAGCAGTCGGATGTGAAAATTGTTTCAGCACCGGTTATAGAGGGCGGATCGGCATATTTGAAATCATGGTGCTCACCGAACGGTTAAAAAGCCTTATCCTTAAAACCTTTGATTCAAGCCGGATAAAAGCCGAGGCCGTGCGGCAAAAAATGAGAACATTGCGCGCCGATGGCATGCAGAAAGTTTTGGAAGGCACCACAACAACGGAAGAGGTACTAAGGGTCACCCAGAAGTAATCTGCATGGGGCACGGGGCATGGTGTTAAAAATTGAAAGAAAGCTAAAGATAGCACCGATTTTACCCCATGCGCCATGCTCCCTGCTCCATGCTATTTCAAGTCCCTCACCGGCAATGCGCGATAGCCGCGTTTGTGTGCTTTGCGTACGGTATAGTGATAAACGTTGTCGAAATTAAAAATGCGGGCCGTGGGTGCAATCGGATCGGTTTCCGAGGTCCACACCCAGCCGCAACTCAATTCTATTTCCGGAACCGTTTTAACCCACTGGCCGCAATCGGCTTCGTATCCCTTTGCCTTCTTATCTTCCAGCAATATGCTCTGCAGCTCCGCCAGCGTCGGCAGGCGCCAGTCGTCATATTTCTTTTCAAGCGTAAAGGGAAAGGTATATCTCACCCATTTATCCGCCTGTATCCAGTTGATATCGCCCTGATTGTCCGTTTTAGACCACATGAGACCGAGTTTATGATCGGTAACGGTTCCATCGCCATTATCCGTAAACCGATCAGCGGCCTGAGCCGGAGAATAACAAATCAAAACCCCAAGGCTCAGGATAATGAGCATCGCAGAGAGGTATCTGAACATCATGCCCTCCTTCCAGGGTGCCGACCCGAAATTGTTTGGTGATTCGTGATCAATGCAACAGCCGTCTCAACGCCTTATCTTCGCACCGCTGACGGAGCAGAATAGGGCGGCAACTTGATAAAACTTATGAACCGCTAAGAAAGATCGATATGTTTTCTCAATCGTTCGGCAGTCGCTTCATCCCGGTAAGACAGCACCGGAATCGGGGAGCGACGGAAAACTTTTTCAGCGACAGATCCGACAAAGATATACTCCAGATCCGTACGGCCTTTAATGCCCATAACGATTAAATCAACATTTTCTTTAACGGCAATTTTCAGCACTTCATCGCCGGGATCGCCTGTTTTAAAAACCGTACGGAGTTTTTCCGGCGGGCGGGCCATCTTTTTCAAAATCTTATCGAGCTCCTGCTGGCGTTCTGCTTTTATTCCCGCCACATAATCTCCACTATCCACATCATAGCCCATGGCCGCGATGGTTCCCACGGCTTCAACGTCACGCGCATTGATAATGCTGGCGATAATCAGTTCAGCGTTCATGGCTTCGGCAATTTCGACCGCATAGTTTAACAGGTCCGGCGTGTACCGGCTAAATCCAGTCGCTGCCAGAATTTTTTTTGCAGCACCCATAATTGTTTCCTTTTCTGTTTGCCGATCTAGAACCCATCTCAAAAATGCGTCTAAGTATCCATGGCGGCGTTGCAAACCGATTCAAAATGCTCACATACTAACGTGTATGCTCCGCTTTCGAATCGCTTTGCGCCTTGCCCTGAATCCTGATACACTTTTCTGAAATGAGTTCTAAGTGCTTCAATTTTCTTACCACAGAGCGCGTAGAGAGCAGAGCCCTGTATCATGTCGTGACCGCAGCGGCGGCTGTTTTTGGCGTTCGCGGCCGCTGCATCAGATACAGTAGGCCGTAAACGGCCAAACCGATAAGATACGTCCAATACCTTTGCCCTTGCGGAATTCCAATCCAACTTGCAATCAAATCCGGCCGCATCAAATTTAGGGTGACGAATAGAAACAACGGAACCTCATAGATCCTGTTTCTGGCCACAAACCAGCCCTGGGTTGCCGAAGCAAAGGCAAAGTTTCCGACACAGGCCATTACAAAAATAAGCAGCCCCTGGGGCCAGCTGCTGATGTTATGTAAGATCAGGTCGGAATTGAAAATGAACATGAACGGCAGGATCGCCGTCCGGATGTCGTACATAAATCCCTGCAGGCCGGTCGGCACCGGCGGTGACTTGGCGATCGCCGCCGCCGCATAGGCCGCCAGCCCCACCGGGGGGGTATCATCGGCCAGTATGCCGAAATAAAAGCAAAAAAGATGAGCCGCCATGAGCGGCACGATAAAACCCTGCATCCCGCCAATGGTCACAATTGCAGGGGCTGTCAACGATGCCATGACAATATAGGTAGCGGTCGTGGGCAGTCCCATTCCGATGACCAGGCTGGCGAAGGCGGTAATGATCAGCATCAGATAAATGTTGCCACCCGAAAGGGTGTCGATGATCTGGGTGATCAGTTGACCGAGCCCCAGCGCGACCACGCCGACAATGATTCCGGCGGCCGCCGTCGCCAGTGCGACCGACACCATATTGCGGCCACCGGCAGCCAATGCCGAAAAGATGTCGACAACGCTCTTTTTAAATGCCGGCCCTAAAGGTTCCTTATTGATGTAAGCTTTCACCGGGTTTTGAAAAAACATCACAACGGCCATCACCCAGATGGCATTAAAGGCGGCCAGTTCCGGCGAGTGCCGCACGACGATCAGCTCATACAACAGGAAGCAAAGCGGTACGAGGAAATGCGCCCCGCTTAACATAGTTTTAAAAAAGGGCGGCAACTCGGACCGTGCCATTCCTTTGAGACCCAGTTTGGATGCTTCAATATGGGTAATAAAAAACAGCGCAGCGTATGAAGCAAAGGCCGGGATGGCTGCGGCCTTGATCACCGCAATGTAAGGCACGTTGACGTATTCGGCAATAATAAAGGCGGCCGCCCCCATAATGGGCGGCGCCAGCTGCCCGTCGGTGCTGGCCGCCACTTCAACCGCGGCCGCCTTGGTGGCCGGATACCCGACTTTTTTCATCAGCGGTATGGTGAAAGTGCCGGTGGTCACAATATTGGCGATGCTGGAGCCGGACACCAGTCCGGTCAACCCACTGCCCATGATCGCCGCTTTAGCCGGACCGCCTTTAAACCCGCCCAGCAGGGCCAGCGCCAATTTTATAAAATACTGCCCGGCCCCGGCCTTGTCGAGCATGGCACCGAATAAAACAAACAGGAACACGATTGTCGCGGAAACATCCAGGGGAATCCCGTAGATGCCTTCCGTTGACATGGTCATTTGCCCCATCAGGCGGTTGAGCGAAGTGCCCTTAAAGGCGATTAAGTCCGGCATATAGGGCCCCAAAAACGAATAGACCAGAAATACCGCAGCAATCGCCGGCAGGGCGGGTCCGATAACCCGGCGCGTGGCTTCCAGCAACAAGACGATCAGGATAAACCCGAAAATGATATCGCGGGTGATGGGCGCCCCGTAGCGGGTGATCAGCCCGGCATAGTCAATCACAATATAAATCGCCGAAAAGGCCGCAATGATCCCGATAAGATAATCCAGTATGGGAATTCTGTCTTTCGCCGAAAAATATCTGAGGCCGAAGCGTGTTTTTTTGAAAAGCGGATAGTTTAAAAAGACAATTAAAAGGGCAAAGCCGAGATGGATGGCACGAATGAAGGTTGAATCCAGGATCAGCCAGCTGGCAATGGACAGTTGAAAAAAACTCCAGAGGACTGCAATGAAGGGGATGAAATATTTAGCGGATCCCCGGGGTTTTCTTGCGATCCCCTCTTCTTCTTCGGCCATGCGCCTTGCAACTTCGAGGCCCTCATCCTTTTCTTGGATTTCATGGTTACTCATAGTGATCACCTAAACTGTCAACAATGATTGATGGCAAAAACAAGTCTGGGATTGCAGACCCGTATCCAATTTGGCCCATATCAGCAGATTAAGATGGCCACAAAGACCGGATAGAGCACAGCACAACGGCGGAATTAGAGAATGCACGCAACACGAGTGGCTAAATTTGTTTTGCTGCTCAACGGTAAAGGTTATCAGAACAAGTTAGAGGCGGCGGTTGTTGAAACCGCCGCCCCGCAGGCAGGCGAGTTGTTATTACTTACTTTAACCCGGCTTCTTTATAATATTTTTCAGCCCCCGGATGCAGGGGCGCGGACAGACCTTCCATCATGTTTTCTTTGGTCAAAACCGCATAAGCCGGATGAAGTTTTTTGAAGTCTTCAAAATTATCAAAAACTTCTTTTGTGATGGCGTAAACGACATTTTCCGGTACTTTGGCGGAGGTGACAAACGTCGCCTTCACACCGAAGGTTTCGACATCGGCATCATTTTGCGCACCCGGATATAGCGAGACAGGAATTGTCGCTTTGGCATAATAGGGATTGTCGGCGATGAGTTTTTCTATCCCGGGACCGGTAACAGGAACAAATCGAACCTTGCGAGCGCCGGCAGTCGCTTCTTTAATGGCGCCGCTGGGATGCCCGACGGTGTAAAAGAAGGCATCGATGCGACCGTCCTGTAACAGACCGGGAGCCTCGGCAGCCTTGACGCTTTCGGCCGTTAGATCCGTTTTATAATCAATCCCCACGGCGGTAAGCGCATCAATGGAATTCTGGCGCTGCCCGGAACCGGGGTTGCCGATGTTCACCCGTTTGCCTTTGAGATCTTCAATTTTTTCAATGCCGGCGTCAACCGCAGCCACCAGAGTGATCGACTCCGGATGAACGCTGAATACGGCGCGCAGATCTTCCTGTTTGCCTTTTTCTTCCCACTCGGCCAGCCCGTTAATGGCCTGATACTGCCTGTCAGACTGGACAACGCCGAACTCCAGGTCGCCGGACATAACGGCATTTACGTTAAACACCGACCCGCCGGTTGATTCAACCGTCGCACGGATGCCGTATTCGTCCTTCTTTTTGTTAACAATTCTGGCAATCGCTCCACCGGTCGGATAATAGACTCCGGTGATCCCGCCGGTGCCGATGGTGACAAAAGTTGTCTTCGCCGGCCCTTCCGCAGCTGCCTGTTCTTCAGTTTTGGCTTCTTCTTCAGGTGCACAACTGATGAGAAGGGAAAAACCGAAGACCAGGGCTAAAGCAAGAATAGTTAATTTTTTCATCTGAACCTCCTTTATGGATTAAGATGTTAATAATTATGCTTAACGACTTCCCCACTGACTATCCCATGCCTCCTTTTAATTTTCTGAATCTTAATATAAGTTGGCATAAAACATAAATCAATAATTACCTGAAGACTGCCTATCAAATCAGAATATCGAATGCAAGAATTTTGTAACAAATTGGTTTCAAATAGATTGTGGGAAGCATTTGTCGCAAAACCTTCGCTATCGTGTATTGTGTGGGAGTGCCTGATATTTTATTCAGAATGCCCAATAATTACAAATACCTATCAAAACAGAAACTCCCTCCCACTGTCGGTCGACTGTCTTCTGTCCTCTGTCATCTGACTTCTTTATGCTTACTTCTGTATTCTGTTTTCGGGCTTCTGTTACCTGTCTTTCGATCTCTGTTTTTTGTATTTCTCCCCCAGTTGATCGAAGTATTCGGCCTCCTGCTCACGCCCACGTTTGCGGCAACCGCCGGCGTAAACCTCACATTTCGCCTTCAACGTGATCAGCGCCGATTCGTATTGCGGCGGGGTCAGCAAATCGCTATCGATTATTTTCACCAGCGATTGGATTCTATATTTATCCAGCCCGGTTGTTTTGGAAAGCTGATCATCGTGACCGCCGCGCTTGATGATCAACGCAGTCTCAATAAGATCTATCGGATAGCGGCAGCTGATTCGAAGCCAAAGATCATAGTCTTCACAGGCCGGCAAATTTTCATCGAAAACACCCACGGTGCCGAAAAGGCTTTTTTTAATCATGACAGCCGAGGGGCTCACCAGGCAAAGCGCAAGGGACCTTTCAAATATCATTCCTGAAAATTTATGGTGCCTCTTTTTAGGATTTACCCGAACACCGTTTCGGATCCAATGCTCCTGGGTTTGGTTGACGACGGCTTGCGGATGGTCTTTAAAAAATTTTACCTGGATTGAAAGCTTCCGGGGCAACCACATATCATCTGAATCCAGAAAGGCAATCAGCCGGCCCGAAGCTGCCGCAATGCCGCGATTTCTTGCAGCGCTGACGCCTTTGTTGGGCTGGTGCAAAACGGTAATCTTCTTCCCGTATGCTTTTAGAATCGCCGGTGTGTTATCATCGGATCCGTCATCAACTACAATCAGTTCATAATCCCTGAAGTCCTGCTCAAAAACTGAATCAATGGCCTCTTTGATGATCCAGCCCCGATTGTAGGTCGGGATGATGACGCTCACGAGCGTCTTTTTTGGTGTCGGTGTCATTTTCAAATACTGTAATGTAATTTAGTAGTCATAAAGCTTACTTAATAGCCACTGACTGCTGGCTAAAGACGAATCGCCAGATGCCAGCGGCCAGTAGCAACCTTCACATTATTTTCAATCCGCAATCCAAAATCCGAAATCGACTCAGATCATCCGCTTAATTTCAGCGAGCTTCTTCTCCAGCCGCTTTTTAGATACCGGAACTGCGGTCTTAAGCTCCTGGGCAAAAACCGAAACTTTGTATTCCTCAATCATCCAGAAAAATTCCTCAATCGCCCGTCTCTTATCTTCAGAGGCCTTGTGTGAAAGCCCTTCAATCAGTTTGTCCAGACGGGTGCTGAATGTTTTGACCTCTTTTAGCTTGGCCTGATCTTTTTCAAAATCGGCGATGGCCCGCTCGGCGCGAATTTGCATCGATTTAAGATAGCGTTCAAGGTGGGCAAGTCTTTCGACGTCGTAAAGATTGACAAATGACTCCGGCACCAATCGTGCCAGCTCTTTAATTAAATCTTTATAAAAGTTTTGAACGGCACGATTGTCCAAGTTGGCCCGCCTATGCTTTTCGAGTTCCTGGCGGACGTTGTGATACGCTTTCAGAACCGGCAGGCAACGATCGCGGAGTTCGCGCCCGTGAGAGATAATGATCGGGGATATTTTATCGGCGTGGGCGTAGAACAAGTCCTGAGATCTGATGTTTTTGCAAAACAGGTCGGATATGACCCGATCCATCAGCCGCTGCTCAAGGTTTGCAGAGCCGCCCAAATAATCCGCCGCCGCCTTTAGCTGCTGCGGCAGTTTCAACGCCTTTTTTAAAAATTTCAGGTCTTTAGCAAAATGAATGGTATAAAGACCCGCTACGCCTTGCGGATGCACCGTAACCGCTTTGTCCTGGCGGCGATATAATTTCAAGCTCACGGATTTCAGGTTTTTAGCGGCGACAGCCAGAGCCGGATAGGCAACCCATTTTGTTTTAGCGCTTTCGGGACTGCTGATGAACTCGGGCAGGTCGCCGAAATCCCAGCAGGTGATGCCGTTCTTTTCCCATTTTAATCGATCGGTTTCGAACGCATCTGTTTGGATCGTTTCAATTTCTTGTTTTGATAGAACGGCGGCGTCCCTTCCCGAACAGAGTTCCTTTCCATCCGCGTCGATCACCGCGACACGCATTTTAAGATAATCCGGCAGCGTGCCGAGCGGCCAGGCAGAAGCCGGAATGTCAACACCGAAGCGCTTTAAGATAAATTCTCCTAAAGCCGAAAGCAACGCGCTCTTCAGTCGGGGCATATCCCGACTGATGGTCTCAACCGTCTCGTTTACCGGGACCAGCTTTTTGCGGTACACTTTGGGAAGGCCCTTAATCAAAGCCTCGACTTTTTCTTTAAAAAGCCCCGGTACCAGCCAATCGAGCGCTTCCTTGGAAACTGCCGGAGTCAATGATACCGGCACGTTAAGGGTCACACCATCATCATCTGCACCGGGCCTGAAATGATACGTATATTCAAACGCTTGACCGCCGACCAGGGTGCGCATCGGATAGTGTGAAAGTTCGCCGGCATCCGGATCATAATTCATCAGATCCTGTTTTTCCAGTCGCAGAAATCGATCTCCACCTCTTTTTTTTATATATTTTGAAAGCATCGGCGCAGAATAAATGCGGCCTAACTTTTCCTTATAAAAGGCAAAAAGCGCCTCTTCGCTGATCAGCACGTCACGGCGCCGCAACCGATCCTCGATTCCCTTGATGTCGCCAATCAAGCGCAGGTTATGATTCATGAAGGCAAACGGCTTTTTAAGGTCGCCTTTTATGATCGCAGAGCGAATAAAAATGTCGCTGGCCTCATCCGGGTTTATCGGGCCGAAGGCAACCGGCCGTTGCGATATGATGATCAGGCCAAAAAGGCTGACCTGCTCGGCGGCCACCACCTCTCCCCGGTTTCTTTCCCAGCGCGGGTTGAGATAGGTGCGCTTGCACAGATCGCCTCCCAGCGCTTCCAGCCATTCGCTGTCAATGTTGGCCACCGTTCGGGCAAACAGCCGGGACGTTTCAACCATTTCGGCCGCCACAATCCATTTGCCGGCTGTGTCAAACAGGCCCGATCCGGGAAAAACCATGACCTCACGGTTTTTGGTCGCCCGAAAAAAGTTTTTCTCTTTTTTCTCGGCAATATTGGAAAGAAAACCGCAAAGAATCGATTTGTGAATCTTTTCGAATTCGGATTGCGGATTGCGGATTGCGGATTTTAAAAGCGCCCCTTTTCGACCTTCTGCGCTCCACAATCTGTGTTCCTCTAAAATCGCGACAATCTGACGATGGATATCGCACCATTCGCGCATCCGATTATAAGAGAGAAAGTGTTGCCGGCAAAACCGTTTGAGCTGACCGGAACTTTTTTCGGTGCGTTGGACATGGTGGTAGCGGTTCCAGATATTGAGCAGGGTCGTAAAATCAGAGAAGGGGTCGTTGAATTGCGCATGCATTTGATCGGCCGCAGCCGCTTTCTCAAGCGGACGTTCCCGCGGATCCTGGATACTCAGCGCCGCGGCAATCACCGCAATTTGGTCGATACAGCCCTCGTCATCGGCCTGCAGCAACATTCTGGATAGCCTTGGATCCAATGGGATCTTTGCCATCAGGCGTCCCTTCGCGGTCAGTTCAACGCGGTCGGCTGATATACGTTCGATGGATTTCCCCTCTGTTCGTTCATCTTGAACCTTGTGCCTTGCGCCTTGTGCCTTGTGCCCCGGTTTTATTGCTCCCAGCTCATAGAGCAGGTTAAAGCCGTCTTTGATGCTCTTTAAATCGGGGCGGTCGATAAAGGGGAAATCGGTGATATCGCCCAGCTTAAGCGATATCATTCGCAGGATGACTTCAGCCAGATTGGCCCGTAAAATTTCCGGCGGGGTATACAGAGGGCGACTCCGGTAATCATCTTCGCTAAACAAACGAACGCAGACACCGTTTTGTAACCGCCCGCAACGCCCCTGGCGCTGGTCGGCGCTGCTCCGGGAGACCGGCAATACCGGCAGTGATGTCGTCCGCGACCGGGGTGAGTAACGTGATATCCTCGCCAGGCCGGAATCCACCACATACCTGATCCCCGGGATAGTAATTGAGGTTTCGGCCACATTGGTGGCCACAATGATCTTTCTTTCGGATGACCGCGCAAAAACCCGCGCCTGCTCGGCTGCCGTCAGCCGTGCATACAAGGGCAAGATCCGCGAATTCCCGGGGCCGGATGCTTCAATAAGCTCACAGGTATCGCGAATGTCCTGCTCGGTGGGCATAAAAACCAGAATATCACCCCGGGAACTCTCCTTTAAAAGCCGGCTTACCGCCTGAGCGGCCAGCTCGACATGGGTCAGCTCGCCGTTTTCTTTGGCTGGAAACTCCGGCAGCTGATAACGGACTTCCACCGGATACATGCGACCCGAAACTTCAATTACCGGTGCATCTCTAAAGGCTTTTGAAAATTTTTCGGTGTCAATGGTGGCAGAGGTGACAATGAGTTTGAGATCGTCCCTGCGCTCCAGCAGGGTTTGCAGGATACCCAGGATGAAATCGATATTCAGGCTGCGTTCATGGGCTTCATCGACAATAATGGTATCATAGGCGCTAAGATAACGATCGGTTTGCGTTTCGGCCAGCAAAATACCATCGGTCATAATCTTCAGGCAGGCATCTTTTGAAGTACGATCTTTAAACCGAATTTTATAGCCGACCGCACGGCCGAGTTCTTGACCGAATTCCTCGGCAATCCGGCGCGCCGTTGTCATGGCTGCAATTCTTCTGGGCTGGGTATGGCCGATGATGCCGGCTCGTCCTCTTCCCGCGGCCAGGCAAAATTTCGGCAACTGGGTGGTTTTGCCGCAACCGGTTTCACCGGATACAATGATGACCGGACGCTGCTGAATTGCCCGGATGATTATATCTTTTTTGGCGGTTATGGGAAGGGCCTCATTGTAACTGAAATTCGGAAGGTTCTTTTCCCGCCGGGCGCGTTTGCGCCGGGACGCGTGCAGGCGCTTTTCAAGCCGATCCAGTTTTGTGCGCACCCGCTCATCCGATGACGGCTTCGGCGCTTTGTGCGACAAACGCTCGATTTCGCGGATAGCCGTCATGCGGTCGCCAACCAGGACCTTCGGCAAAAGGGATTTTAGGTCTTTTATTTTTTTTTCGATGGCTCTCAATTTTTAAAAAAGCCGTTTTTTTTAAGGATACAGCGGATTGGGTATAACAAAAATGTCGGAAAAGCCGTTGGTGTCATTGGCGACTAGATTTTCGGCCAGCGATGTGAAGGCCACATATTGGCCGTCGCCACTGATAACCGCGGAAAAAGAACGATTATCCCCCTCGGAACCATCGAAGGTCAGGCTGACCCGCCGGGTTCGGCCTTCATCCCGATCGCGCACAAAAACATCCTCAAAGCCGTTGGTATCTTCGGAAACCAGGTTGGTTGCAATGGAGGAGAAAATCACAAACCGATTGTTGGAACTGATCGAGGGCCTGCTGGAATCTGAATTCCCTTCAACTTCGCTCGTCGAAACGCTGGAACGTTCTGCAATTGCCGTACCGCGATCGATCAGGAAGGTGTCGAAACTATTATTCGTATCACCGGGCACCAGATCGGCGGCATTTGACCGAAATCCCACAAAGTCACCATCGGGGCTGATACTGGGGGCCACAATGAAAATACCGCTTGCGGTGTTGAACTCGGCCGGTCCGACAATCAGTACCGTCGTATCATTCTGTCGGTCGTGAACGAAAATGTCTGCCTTGTTGTTCGTATCTCCGGCAACCAGGTTTGATGCCTCGGATGAAAATGCCACAAAACGGCCGTCGGAGCTGATTGCCGGGAGAATGGAATCGCCATTGGCCTGGGAGCCATCTGAGGCCACGCTGACCCGCCGGGTTACCCCGAGCGTCCGGTCACGTACAAAGATATCGCTGTTGTTATTGGTATCGTTCGCCACGAGATTTGTGGCATCAGACCGAAACGCAACATAACGCCCCGTGGAGCTTATTGCCGGGGAAAATGATTCATCATTTGCCTGGGTACCGGCGCTGGCGATGCTCACCCGCTCGGTTGTGCCGCTATCCCGATCATGAACAAAAACGTCAATTACATCATTGGTATCACCACCGACGAGATTGGTTGCGAAGGATCCGAAAGCCACAAAACTTCCATTAGAACTTAAGCTTAGGGTAAAAGCGTCATCATCGCCCTGGATGCCGGCGGATGTGATACTGACGCGTTCAGTGATACCGGTATCCCGATCATGAACAAAGACGTCCTGTACGTCGTTGGTGTCGAGCGGTACTAAATTGGTTGCCTCTGAGATGAATGCGACGATGGCACCATCTGAACTAATCGAAGGCTCCTCGGAATTACCATTGGCCTGAATGCCAACAGAGGTGAGGCTGACACGTTCGATATCGCTTGCAAATGAAACATCATCATCGGATCCGGAGCCGCCGGTGTCGTCACCGCCAAAGCTAAGCTTACAGCCCGTATAGGTTATGCAACTGATTAAAATTATTACCCAAAAAAGAACGTGTAATTCCTTTTTTCGTTCAAATGCCATCATCCCGTTCCCTTAATATTCAATTTAGGGATTTTTAATGCGATACTTTTGGGCTATTTTCATAAAAGCATGCATTAAAATCTTAACGAAATCTCACGCAAAGTACAATTGCAATCATTGCGTTTATTAATTTGCAAGGCAGTGACCACTTGCCATCATGCCCGGGATCCTATATTTAGAATTGATCGGGATAAGATCTTTAATTCACACGGTTCCGGGTGAATAAAGGCATACTTGAAACCGTGTGTCAACTTTTGAGAGGAAAGACATGAAAAGTTATCGCAAAGAGTTATGGTTTGAGGTCCCCACTCGCAGGGCATTTATCAACATCACCCCTCAGGTTGAAACGTGCTTGCAGGAAAGTGGGATCAAAGAGGGCCTTGTACTCGTTAATACAATGCATATTTAGTTTATCCAAATGCGATCTCCTTTCTAATTAAAGGACAAATAGCGAAAAGGGCTTTGATTGAGAAGACTAGAACAAACTGCGTTGCGTACAGTTGAGATATAATATTGATATCACAAAATCTTTAAAAGTCTTGAACATTGGCAGATAACACAAATTAGAAATCCTGAATGCCAAGTTAGATATCACAACTTTTTGGAGGGACTCGAAAGTACTGATATGTTGGAGATATCGCAAATATGGTAAATTTTTAATTACACATGATTATTTCATTCCAACTTGATCTCCAACTTTATGAGTAAAAGCCGGTGGAGCTTTTCAGCTCCATCCGGCTATGAGAATGCGTATGACCATCGGCAAAATTAGTTCAGAAGGTCTACAATAAGCAACGAAGTATAAATGCCTGAAAGCGAAAGGCGAATTTTAATATCGTTAATATTCGCACATACACACGCATTTAAATTATTTAGACACAAGCAATATAGTAGCTATTGAGTATCCGGTGCATAAATACACATGACATTGAGTACAACATGGTCATTAGCGCTATTGTATGGGTGCAGAATGAACTGCCAACCGATAGGAAGCTCTCCTGGTTGGCACGTCTTAGTTACGAGTCCTGGTCCTGGGTCATCCTCGCCATAATATGTGCACACCGGACGCAAGATATCGCCGTATGGACTAGGCGAATACGGCCAAGGCCCTTCCTTGTACTTAAATGCGTTGCCGCTGATAGCGGTATCATCAGGAATGTTGTCGCAGTAAACGATAAACCTACCAGATGTGTCGCTGAGAAGAACATCATTACTTTTCGTATATTTTTCTAAAATGCCAGCCGATCCTTGTGGTCCTGCTGGTTCCGGAGTCCCTTGTTGTTTTAAAGTCAATTCAAGATTACCGATCTGCTCCCGTAAATCATCGATCTGCTCCTGTAAATTTGCAAACGGCTTTCCGGGCACATGGTTTTTTTCGGCAATAGCACCCTGTGGAAATCCTATGAAAAATATACCCAGCAATAAGATCATAATATTTATAAATTTCATAGTTAACCCCCCTTTCTCAATAGGCCTTTTGGTTTGCTTCCTACTTTGTGGATTCTAATTACTTTGCAATGTAGCCTTTTGGCTTCTCTGGTGAGGCGCCAACATCATAAAGCGTCTCAAGGAAGATCGGCGGAGCCCCGATTGATGTATATTTTCCGGATTGAATTTTTCCTATGAGGGATTCGGTTCCGGCACTAATAAATGAATCAAGCCGCCGATTCCGGCTACAGCATCATAAAGAATCGATTCCCACTTAAGTCCTCCTAATTGTTGCTTTCTCTCATTATTACGGTATTACTGCCCCTAACGCAAAAAACCGAGCAACCCTGTTTCCCAAGGTTGCCCGGCTTCCTGCCAGACACTTAAACAACCCGGCTATCTCTTTGAGACCCGTGGCTTCCCGTCCCCTTCTCACAAAGGGTTTGGCTTTATCTTGGAATAAATTGTCTTTCTTTTAAACGATAATGAATTAATTCACAAAAATGCTTACCTAATATATCGGCATTTTTAAAATTAACTTTAGAAAAATTTTTACAATTCAAAACTTTTCTCAGGTACCGAATATCAGCCAATTCCATATATATTGAGAATAACACAAGAATCGCATAAGTTGTGATATCCTCTTAATTTAATGCTTCTCAAAACCTGACATCTCTTTCAAACTCAATTTCATACACTTCCAATTTATTTGGATATAATGTACATATCACAAATCTCTGAATGAATTAAAGCATATTCCAATCTGCATGATAATCCAAAGGAGGCCCGAAATGAAAAGCTACCGCAAAGAGCTCTGGTTTGAGGTCCCGACTCGCAAGGCTTTTATAAACATCACCCCTCAGGTAGAAGAGTGCTTGCAGGAGAGTGGGATACAGCAAGGTCTAGTACTCATTAACGCGATGCATATAACAGCGTCGGTTTTCATTAATGACGATGAATCTGGGCTGCATCATGATTATGATGTCTGGCTGGAAAAATTAGCGCCACATGAACCCGTTTCCCAGTATCGTCATAATGTGGGCGAGGATAATGCAGATGCTCACATGAAGCGCCAAGTCATGGGTCGCGAAGTGGTGGTGGCAATTACGGATGGGAAATTGGATTTTGGAACTTGGGAGCAGATCTTTTATGGTGAATTTGATGGTCGTCGACGGAAACGGGCATTGGTAAAAATTATCGGCGAATAACAATTATTTAGCAATGATTGGCTTGACAATTCAGGTTAAAATGGTCCCGACCATCTGTATTTAATTTCATTTTATTTTTCCCACAAATCCCCCCTCCTTGAAAGCTGCGCTTACCTTTGATATCTATTCATATCAAAAGTTCTCTATTTTAGTGATATTCTCAATATACATGTCGTTTTAGAGAATTTGCGATACTGGCAAGAAATCTGAAATTTGAAGCCACTACATTTTACAGCGTGCTTAATTTATGACAATTTACATGATAGACAGACTTGTATAATCACTGGTTAGCCTTAAAACATTGCTAATCAAAACCCGAAAGGGAGAAGATGAAAAAAGGAAGACCGATAGCAACAATTGCAATAGTTTTAAGTATCATAGCTCTTACCGCTGATATTTTGACACTAATCATGATTGATACAGATAAGTTCATGCATAAGGTAGAAATAATTATTAATTTCATTGCAGGAGAAAGAAGTGCTAAAGTAGTTGCAAATTTGCCGTTTGTGCAACAATATAGCGATATTTGGCCCGTATATTTAGTTTTTTTTACTTTCTTGACAACAATTACCTTCTTTGAATTTAGAGAACAAATTATCCCTGATGCAGTTACCATCCCGGGCATAATTCTTGGAATATGTTTAGCTGCGGGATTTCAGCACATTAGTATACTAAGTTCGATATCAGGTGCGGCAATTGGATTCTTTTTTCTCTGGGGCGTGGCTTATTTGAATTCTAAATTTACAGGATCTCCTGGATTAGGTGGCGGTTTAATAAAAATGCAAGGGATGATAGGTGCTTTCTTAGGTTTGCAAAACGGAATCACTGCACTTGGATTGGCATTTCTTTTCGGGATATTTTACAGTTTAATTGTTGCTCTTATTAAAAAAAGAACGGTTAAACAAACCATTGAACTTGGTCCCTTTTTAGCCGTTTCTTCCTTAATCGTGACATTTTTCCCTATAGGCTCTTACTTTATTAGATGGTAAAAGGCTAACCAAGCCTCTTCCAGCGGACCTCTCAAGTTCGCCTGATGAAAGGCATGTCGCTTGCAATATCTGCTATGTACCACAGGCTATTGTGAAGTTATAAAATTTGTGTGATCTCCAACATAAATGCACTTTTGAATCTCTGAAAAAGTTGTGATACTCGTTTTATATCTGCAATCATGGGGGCCAATCCAGTTCCAACCATCTGTATTTAATTGAACTTTGCATTTTCCACTATCCTCACTCCCTTGAAAGCCAGGCATACCTTTGATATCCAATTCATATCAAGTTAAATATTTTGTTGATATTCTCATACATCGAGTTTTGGCAAACTTGCGTTATTTGATAGATAACTTGAATCAATTAAACCGCTCATTCCATCAAAAAATCCAATTCATTAATACCACAAAGTAGCATAACATAGTGAAATAATGATAATTATTATTGACAACTCTCCAATTTCAATTTATTGAATCTAGCCACATTCACTTTCTGAACCTGTACTCTATCTAATTTTGATTCTGCTTCGAAATATTTCTTATTCTGCTGAGCTGATTCTCGACTCTTTTCTCACTTTTTGATGATCTCTATCTCTATTTTAACGGTATAGTAACTTGTATATAAACTAGATTATTTGACCGGATCTATAGGAAAGGAGGAAAGAAAATGAAACGCTCAATGATTGTTATGGTAATCATGGCTGTGGCGCTCTCATTCGGAAGCGGCGGTCAAGCTCAGGCCGCCGTAACGATTAACTTCGATAACTTTCCTGCGACTGCTACAGGGACCCCTTATCCTCTGGACTTCCTGGCGGATTACGGTATTCCGAACATTACCATCGGAGGCGACCCTGGTGCAGGGGGCCCGTTGATTATAGATACAACGTCTTATGTGGGATTTATTGAACCTAGTCCACCGAACGTATTTCGTCAGGACCATTCTACGATCCAAGATAACCTACCTAACTGGCTAGAATTTCATTTTTCCCCTGAGCTGACGTCATTCAGTCTCACCCGGATCGGATTCAATTCAGGCCGCTCTATGCCTCGATGGGAAGCGACCTTCTATGATGCTGATGGCCTGTTAATAGATAGTTTTGGAGAGCCGTACCTCTGTTGTAACTATGCACCACAGGTTTTTCCGGTCTCCGCCCCGTCTGGAAAGACGATTGCGAAAATGAGACTCACCTCATGGCATACTAGTAGCACGTTTCGAAATATAGGTGTCGACGATTTTGTCCTCACTTACCCAGATAGCGATGTAGATGGTTTCGATGATGATTTAGATAATTGTCCGGCTGATGCCAATCCTGACCAGTCCGATATCGATGGTGACGAAGTAGGCGACATCTGCGACAGCTGTCCGGCTGATGTTAATGACGAGTGCAATACTAACGGCTCTGCCGCGGAGGAGGTTTCGGCTAATGGCGGTGGAACTGTGGCAACCCCGGACGGTCAATTGACCATCGACATCGATCCGAACGTCCTTGCAGCAGACACAACCATCTCCATAACCCAGCTTACTGATCCAAATCCTGAGCCCGACCTCATAGTTGGCACCAACTCTGGTAAAGGTCAGACAATCGCTTCTTACGTTCTCGAGCCGGATGGACTGACATTCACCCCCCCCGGTGCAACGTTAACAGTTGTTGTAGACGTAACCGGTCTCAACGCGATACAGCGCGAAAAGCTTGATCTTTACTACTTTGATGACACAGCTGGCGCCTTTGTCGCTTTGGAGGCAAACTGTATTGAAGGGCAAGCTACGGATACCTATGAATGCACGAAGCAAGTGGAACACTTCTCGAACTATGCCATCCTGGCTCCACTTGATAGTGACGAAGATGGCGCACCGGATGAATTCGATGGACAAATAGATGTATGTCCGGACACGGAAATCCCCGAGGCATTAGTACCTACAAGTGGTTCGCTGCGCTATAACCGCTGGGCGTTGATGGAGATTGATGGAGTCGCTGATGGTATTTTCGACACCAATAGTCCACCAGGCGGGGGGACCTCCGCTTCCTTTACGATCGAGGATACGGCGGGGTGCTCCTGCGAGCAGATCGTTGAAGAGCTTGGTCTGGGTAAGAGCCATTTGAAAAACGGTTGCAGTACGAGCTCTATGCTTCTATGGATTGATGAGGCAAGCAATCTTTAGCAAAGGTTTCTGTTGGTTGACACTCGTCGATTGGGCGAAAGGATTCAATCGGAGGAGGGGAGCCAATTTAACGAGATAATAAAAGCCTCATCTGGATAATCTACTCAATTTTACGTAGTAGAAGAAAGTAATCGCACATAGAGGGCAGGGCTTTCATGGCTCTGCCCTTTTTCATAGGTGCGATACTCGC
>WOR8_10003779_pt1 | contig 21397 bp, 19 predicted proteins | sample DeeMarSeWOR38_10_FD_19890 | JGI IMG/M metagenome (IMG submission 19890) | reverse complement strand
TGTCGTCGCCTTCTTTGTCGGTGTCTGGGTTCTGGGCGGCCGTTTTGTCGATCGCCTGCATGCAGCGCTGGTCTGGCACGAAGAACAATAGGGTGCCCGCGCCGATGGAGAGCACCACCGTCGGGTGGCGGGTTTAGCAGGCCGCCGGCATGATAACTATATTGATGACAAAACGCCATAGGTTTATAACCCATATTCCAATATCAAAAACCTAAAATCAAGGCATCTGACGTTTCAAAGCAAAATCAACAAGAGAAAATAGAGTTATGAGGAAAAAAATTCTATCACTATTTCTTTTGATCGCTCTGGCAGCGCCCACAACCATTTCCCTGGCGGAAGAAAAAGGCGGCGGCGCTGCAGAGATGGCGCGAAAGCTCCAGGACCCACTGGCAAACATCAAAGCCATAATGACGGATAACACCATCGGTTTCAATACCGGTGATGACGACGGTACGTCATACGGGTTTCAGATCCAGCCGGTGTACGCGATCGATCTACCGGATAAGGGTTTTACCTTCCTCCCCCGGGCCGTTATTCCGATCACGGGCCTCGAACCGGGAACGAAAACACGGGTCACGGGGGAAGATGGGGACCCGACGCCTTCCGGATCGAGCAGGGTCTGGGGATTGGGGGACAGCGTGCTGCAGTTTTTCTTAGCACCCCATTCCAAAAGCAATTGGAAATGGGGCGTTGGTCCGCAATTTTCGCTTGCCACCCATACCGATAGCGACCTTCGGGGGCCCGATTGGGGTGCTGGCGCTGCCGGTGTCGTCGTGGGCAATATAACAGAGAATATCGCCTTCGCCGGTATCGTGGGCAACCTCTGGTCTTTTGATGGTGATTTCAACTCCGCCATGATCCAACCCATGTTGTTTTACAATTTCGAATCCATCCCTGGTGCGTACGTGGCCTACAACGCTGTGATCAGCGCGGACTGGAAAGCCGACTCCGACGACACCTGGACCGTGCCGCTGGGCCTCTCCATCGGCCGGACTTTTGACATGGGCAACGGCAACGGCTTGGATATGATGATCGGACCCTATTATAATGTGGTCCGGCCCGATGGTGCCGCCGACTGGCAACTTCGGTTCGGCCTCAGCTGGATATTTCCTTAGGATTCATCGAAGGGGCTGGTTCGAAGATGGCACTCGAATGCCAATAACAATGCAGAAATAAAGGATCCAAAGCTGGTTCGAGAATAAATGCTCAACTGTTGTTCAAGATGTTGGGGCCATGGTATCTGCTGTGCAACCTTCGATATCTCCATATCAGTACTTTTGGATCACTGAAAATGTTGTGATATTCAATTTATATCACAGGTGAAAAATTCCGCCACTTTCGTTATTATCCGATGTTGTATATTCGGCTACGTTATGAGGCCAGGCACGCAACCCACACTTTGGCTGAATTGTGGATTACGGCTATGCTTCTACAGTTAGGGATGAAACTTAAAACATTACATTTCGCTTGCAAATATACATAGTAAACTATTATCGCTGTGTGGGAATCTGTGTGAGGAAAATTTTCCAAAACTTGCTAAAATTTGAAAAATCGTGGAGAATTATATCATTCGATTTCAGTTGCTTATAAAAATTTTAGGAGGTTAGGAAACTCAAAGGTTCTGTCTTAGAGATGGTTCGTTCTAAATGAAAAAATTCGTGATAATTCGTGTTAATTTGTGGCTTCCGCCAAGCATTTTAATAGTCAAAATAAGTCAAATTATACAACTCTAAATCCTGAACCCCGAACCTTTGAACCCCTATTTAATGTATTCTTTAACTCCTTTAAAACTGCGGCGGTGGATAGGACTGAAGCCAAATACCCGGATGGCCTCCTTATGGGCCCTGGTCGGGTATCCCTTGTGCCTGGGAAAATCGAACTGGGGATAGTAATGATGGTAAGTTCGCATCAAGCGGTCCCGGGAGACCTTGGCGACAATTGATGCGGCCGCTATGGAAATGCTCAAAGCGTCGCCCTTCGGTATCGGCTGCTGGGGCAGCCTGGAGGGGATCGGGAAATTGCCGTCGATCAGCAGGTGATCCGGCTGCGGCTCCAGATTTTCGACCGCGATGGCCATGGCCAGCAGCGAGGCCTGCAAAATGTTGATGCGATCGATTTCCACCGGGTCGACGATACCGATACCGACGGCCACCGCCCGGTCGTATATCTTAAGGTATAAACGCTCCCGTTTTTTGGGAGTCAATTTTTTGGAGTCGGTTATCTCTGGATCATTAAAGGCGGGCGGTAGAATGACAGCGGCTGAAACGACGGGACCGGCCAGGGGACCCCGGCCGGCTTCATCGATACCGGCAATATCTTTGCAACCTGTTTGGGTGGCTTCTTTTTCGAAATACCACAAATCCATTTTGGAACTCGGAGTGCGAAATTCGGAATGTGGAATTTGGATAGCAGAAAGTGGGTGTAAGAGACAGGCAGCCACCGGCATCAGTTCATAGCGATCATGCGTTATGCTGAAAAGTCATTTCCGCATTCCGCATTCCGAATTCCCACTTCTTTTAGTTAAACCGTTTTTCTTTGATGCGGGCGGCCTTGCCTCTGAGCTTGCGAAGGTAATAAATTTTAGCGCGCCGAACGCGTCCGCGAGTTATGACCTCGATTTTGTCGATGATCGGCGAATGCATCGGGAAGATGCGCTCAACGCCAACGCCATAGGAGACTTTGCGTACCGTAAAGGTGGCATTGGTTGTGCCCTTGCGCTTGCTGATGACCACACCCTGAAAGGCCTGGATACGCTCCTTTTCCCCTTCTTTTATTTTTACATTAACCTTAACCGTATCACCCGGCCCAAAGTCAGGCAGGTCCATACGCAAATGCTCTCTTTCAATCTGTTTTATCTTATCCATGCTCATGCTACCTCCAATGAATTCGTGTCTAATATGTTTAATAATTTATTCTATTTACTGTTTGAAAAAGTCAAAAGGAGTATTGGAGTATTGGAGTGCTGGCGTATTGGAACTAATTCGTTATTCCAATACTGCACCACTCCATCACTCCCATTGAGGTCTGAAATGCAATCAAATAAAATCCGCTTACTTTTCCCTTCCGACCAACCTGTCGAGAATAATACCCGCGGCGGTCCTGACCGACAGGTGATTGTAATCTGTGGAACCTGTTATGGGTTCCAATATATAATCCGCCTCCAGGATAAACGCTTCTGCCAGGCCCCAGGCGGTGCCAAAAACAAGCAGGCAGGGTTGGCCGGCTTTCAATATGGTCCGAAACTCCCGGCAACCAATGCTCGACGAATACCTGCGGGCAGAGGTTGCAACCATTTGCGCGTCCTGGTTTTCAATAGACTTTATGTCATCGACGACATCGGCAACCGAATCGACGACCTTGATCGTTTCAAGCGCCCTGCGCCGGGCAGGATTATAGGCCGCGCCGGCACCGTCGGTCCAATGCGCCATAATCCTTTGCGCTAATATTTGCTGATCCTTCAGCGGGGTTACGACATAAAAAGACTTTACCCCGTATGTTTTCGCAGCCCTTGATATGTCGTGCAAATCCAGGTTGGTGACGGCCGAAGCAATGATGTCGCCGCTCTTGTTTACCACCGGATAGTGGGTCAGGGCCACGTATAAATTTGGCATGCTATAGATCGATTTCAGATTTCGGATTTTCAATTTCGGATTTGTCACAAAGGAAGAAATCCGATTTTACTTTTTATCCTCTGTGCCGTTTAGCGTTAATCTCCAAAATTTTTTCTATTTCCTGATGCCAATTTTTCAGAATTTCAACTTCCTGCTGATCCAGGTCTTTTTGTTGCAGCAAATCCGATCGCTTTAAAAGCGTTCGCATCAGCGACGATTCCAGCCGCCACCGGTCGATCTCCTGGTGATGGCCGGACCGCAATACCTCCGGGACTTCATGGTCTTCGAAATTGGGCGGCCGCGTATAGTGCGCATGCTCCAGCAGACCGTTGACGAAAGAGTCTTTTTCAGCTGCCTGCTCACCGCCGAGGGTACCCGGAATCAGCCGGGTGACGGCATCGATGATAATCATGGCAGCCAGTTCCCCGCCGGTAAGGACATAGTCACCGGTTGATATTTCATAGTCGATGAGATCGTAGCAAACGCGCTCATCGACACCTTCGTACCGCCCGCAAACCAGAATCAGTCCATCCAAAGATGCCAGCGCCCGGGCCATGCGTTGATCGAAGGCCCTGCCCTGGGGTGTCAGTAAGACGGTTTTGGCTTCCGGCGCCGTACGGCTGGCAGCCCGGATGGCACCCGCCAGGGGTTCGGGCTTCATGACCATGCCGCTGCCCCCGCCGTAAGGCCTGTCATCGGTTACCTGGTGTCGATCGGCAGCGTAATCCCTGATGTTAATTGCCGAGGTGAAGATCTTTTGTTCTTCGATTGCCTTGCGAATAATCCCGTGGGACCAGAACGGATCGAACATTTCCGGGAATATCGTCAGGACTACAAAATTCATAGTTCATTAATTTAACAGCGAACAGATGAATGATCTTCGACTTTTAAAGATTAACTAACCACGAATTGACACGAATGCTCACGAATTATGCCTTTCGTCAAAAGAAGCTGTACTATTTTGTATTCAAAATTTCGTGATAATTCGTGTGAATTCGTGGCTTCTTTTATGCATCTGAGCTTTTACACTAAAGCAACCCTTCGGGCAGATCGACCTGCATGCGTTTGAGCTCCAGGTCGATGTCGATGACTACGGATTCAAGGGCCGGAATCAACACCTCGCGCTTTTTATCTTTTACGACGTAAACGTCATTGCTGCCGGTCTCAAAGATCGAGGTAATCCGACCCAGATAATCTTCTTCCGTGGTATAAACCTCAAGTCCGATCAATTCAAACCAGTAATAGGTGTCTTCATCAAGCGCCGGCAATTCGGTTTCCGGGATGAACATATCGGCACCGACCAAGGCTTCCGCCTCGTCGTGTTCGGTTACACCTTTAAAGGCGATCAACGGTGTCCGGGTGTGGGGTTTAACCCAGTCTATTGCAACCCTTTTTTCCCGGCTGCGGTTGTCGCGAACAAGTATTGACCGGCCGGGCACAAACACCGACAGAGATTCTGCATAGGACTTGAACTTGTTTGTGCCCTTTATGCCATGGACGCCGACGACTTTGCCAATGAGCACATAGCCTTTTTTATCCGCTGATGTCTTCAACAATCTACAGGGATGCCGAAATAAAATCTAGTTGGCGCTGTTGAAAAAACCTTCTTTTTTTAGCAGGTTTCGCACCGTGTCGGAAGGTTTGGCACCTTTATCCATCCAGTACCGAATTCTTTCCGGTTTCAGGGTCACCTGGACCGGATCCTGCAGTGAATTGTAGGACCCGACATTTTCCAGGTATTTACCGTCCCGCGGGCTTTCGCTGTCGGCGACCACAATTCGGTAAAACGGTTTTTTCTTTGCGCCATGTCTGGCCAATCTGATTCTAACTGCCATGGTTACGTCTCTCCTTAAAACGGCAACATTCCCTTGGGGATTCCGTTCATGCCGCCTTTATTTAATTTTTTAAGCATTTTCAGCAATTGGGTATAATTCTTTAACAGGCGATTGACGTCCTGTACCCGGGTTCCACTTCCTTTTGCAATTCTTTTGCGTCGGCTGCCGTTGATGATCGAGTGTTGGTGCCGTTCCCGGGGTGTCATCGAATTGATGATGGCTTCGATCTTGACGAATTCTTTTTCGTCGACATCCAGGTTTTTCATCTGTTTGAGTTTGCCCATGCCCGGTATCATCTTCATGATGTCACCCAAAGAGCCCATCTTGCGGACTTGGACCATCTGATCCCGGAAATCCTCCAGGGTAAACTGGCTTTTTCTGAGCTTCTTTTCGAGTTCGGCGGCCTTTTTCTCATCAATGGCATCCTGGGCCTTTTCGATCAGGGTGAGGACGTCACCCATGCCCAGTATACTCGAGGCCAATCTATCCGGATGAAAGGGTTCGAGCTCGCTTAATTTTTCACCGACGCCGATAAATTTGATCGGTTTGCCGGTAATCTCCTTGATGGAAAGGGCCGCCCCTCCGCGGGCGTCTCCGTCCATTTTGGTGAGCACCACCCCGCCGATATCCAGGGTTGCATTAAAGGACTCGGCGATGTTGACCGCGTCCTGACCGGTCATGGCGTCCGCCACCAGGAGGATATCGGACGGTTTGACCGTCTCTTTAATTCGGCCGAGTTCCGCCATCAAGTCTTCATCGATATGAAGGCGACCGGCGGTATCCACCAGCAGGGTGTCACAGCCCTGCTGGTGGGCGGCTGTTTTGGCCTCCCGGCATATGTCAACCGGATCCATATCGGTGCTGGAAGCAAACACCGGAACATCCAACTGCTGGCCCAGTTTCTCAAGTTGCTCGATGGCTGCCGGACGGTACACGTCCGCCGGCACCAGAAAGGGTTTGCGACCTTTTTTCCTGAGAAAAACCGATAGCTTACCTGCCGTTGTGGTCTTACCGGACCCCTGCAGGCCCACCAGCATGACCGCCACCGGGATGGATCCCGACAGGTTCAGGTCCTCGTTTTGAGAGCCCATCAATTCAGTCAGCTCTTCATTTACGATCTTGATAACCTGCTGCGCCGGTGTTAAACTGGCCAGGACCTCCTGGCCCAGGGCCCGCTCGATAATGGACATCGGCTTCCAGAAAGGCCATCCGGACTTCTTTTAAACCGTCCTCGATGTTTTTTTCCGAAAGCTTGCCGTGCCCTTTCAGCTTACGAAAAGCGGCTTCCAGCTTGTCACTCAGGTTTTCAAACATGGTATTACCGGCCGGTTCCCATAAATTCTTGAAAATATAATTTCATTAATGGTATGTCAAGTAAATTAATTTCCCCTCCCTAAAATTAAGGCCAAACTGATTCCGGCTTTGAGAAGCCACCAATCTTGTTTGCTATTTGCATCAGGGGAAATTAATTTACATATATAAAGATACCATATGTGTCGGGATGCTGATCGAAGATGCCTTCTTCAAAAACTGTTTCAAAATTCATCAAGAGATTAATTCGGATCGTCATTCCGGACTTGATCCGGAATCCAGTGCTGATAGAAACCTTTAACTTTCTGGATGCCGGATCAAGTCCGGCATGACGGGGAGAATGCACGATTTTAAATTCTGACATAGCTGATTCAACGGAATGATGTCTCAAGCTGGTTCAGAACTTAGAGGGAGTTAGCCGATAAGGAGTGATTACTGGGCATAATGACAGCTGAAAAGACAGACATACTGGAGCTGGATCGTGAGCAGCTGGTTGCCTGGTTGGCTGAGCGCAAGATCGCAAAATACCGGGCCGATCAGATATTAAAGTGGGTCTACTTGCGCCAGGCCGACAGCTTTGCGCCCATGACCGACATATCCAAAGACATCCGGGTATTGCTTTCAGAACATTTTGTGATCGGGCGGCTGGCGGCCGAGCGGATTGAAACCTCCCGGGACGGTTCCCGCAAGTACCTGTTCAAATTAGCAGACGGCAAGCACATCGAAAGCGTCCTGATACCCGAGCGGGACCATTATACCCTGTGTGTCTCCAGCCAGGTAGGATGTGCCCAGGGCTGCCGGTTTTGCCTGACGGCTTCCGGCGGTTTTGAGCGCAATTTGACCCGGGGCGAAATTATTGCCCAGGTGCGCGACATCAAAAACGAGCTGGCCGACCCCCTGCGCCTGACCAACCTCGTCTTCATGGGTATGGGCGAGCCCCTGGCCAATTATAAAAACCTGGTCAGCGCCATCGGGGTCATCACCGACACCGATGCCGGTCTTCGCCTGGCCAGCCGGCGGGTGACGGTGTCCACCGCCGGTCTTGTGCCCAAGCTTGCCGACCTGGGCCGGGACACCCGGGTGAACCTGGCGGTGTCCTTGAATGCCACCGACAACGACACCCGCAACCACTTGATGCCCATCAACCGCACCTATCCCCTCGAAACCCTGCTGGCGGCCTGCCGGGCGTATCCCCCCGCCCCCGGCCGGCGTATCACGTTTGAGTATATTCTCATCAAGGGGGTCAACGATTCCCCAAAAGATGCCCGGCGGCTGGCCAAGCTGCTGCAGCCGATTCGATGCAAAATCAACCTCATCCCCTTCAACCCCCACGAAGGCTCTGATTTCGAGCGCCCTGCCGAAGAGGTGATTCAGGCTTTCTACCAGATATTGTTCGACAAGAATTACACCGTCATCATTCGCCGCAGCAAGGGGGAGGATATATCAGCGGCTTGCGGACAACTCAAGGCAAGAAGCTCGTTGCAGGAAGTCTAAGGCCGGAGTTACACACCTCAAAGGAAGACATTGATTGTAAGTGTTAGAGAGACCAAGAAATCACAAATCTCAAGCACCAAATTACAAACAAATCACAAATCTCAATATCCAATGACCGAAACATCCATCGCCGCTATTTTGGATACATGAAATCTAAGAAGTTCATTCATTAGGAATCAAACTCTTGCAAGCCAAACATGGTTGTAATTTTGAATTTGGGTCATTGGAAATTATTTGGAATTTGTTATTTGGTGCTTGGGGTTTTCCTGCGATTACGTGTGAAAGGGACGATTTGGAGATCCGGCGGGAGGGTAGAGAAAAATTTTTAAAGATCACCCGGTTTAGAGCAGGTACTCGGTGCGGTTGCGTCCGTTTTCCTTGGCGTTGTAGAGGGCCTGGTCGGCCTTTTTGATCATGGCGTTCAGCTGGGTTTCAATCTTTTTGTTTTTTGCGATTTTACAGGTATGGAAGCCAAAGGACGCGGTGATGCGGATAGTGGTGTCGCCAAAGCGAAATTCGCAGACTTCAATTGCGTGGCGAATGCGTTCGCAAAAACCAAACACATCGTCCATACGGATCTGACCGCAGGGAATGATCACGAATTCTTCACCGCCATAACGGGCGAAAATGTCTTCTTTGCGCTTTAACTGGTTGATAACGCTCGCAAATTTGTTTAAGACAAAATCTCCCATCTGATGCCCGTGGGTGTCATTGATTGGCTTGAATCGATCGATATCGATCATGATCAGACCGACCGGCAGCCCGTTGCGGCGGGCATATGAATATTCTTCGATGGCGCGCTTCATAAAATGCTGACGGTTGAAGATACCCGTCAAACCATCGATGCAGGCGTTACGCAGAAGATCTTCCTCCAGACGAATCTCGGCGTCATCTTTGAAATCGACTTTCATCACCGAGTGGCCGATTTGAAGGGGCACTCCCTGTGCCAGAATGGCGGAATCCACCCGGCGGTAATCGACGTAGATGCCGTTGGTGGATCCGTTGTCTTTTATCCGGATGACCTCATCGGCCCATTCGATGACGGCGTGAATGCGCGACGCCCAATCATCTTCTATGGTAATATCGGCTTCGGGCGCCCGGCCGATGGTCATGGTGCCGGGCCTGAGCTTGAAGCGTTTGCCGCTATCCGGGCCGATAAAAAGGACCACATGGGGTTGGCGGGGACTTATCTCGATGTGGGTTTGCAGATGTTCAACGATTGTTTCGTTGGGGTCAAAGGGCCTGTTGTTATCCATAGTTGATGCTGGTGAAAACCGGGTGAGATTATAGAGCCTTGGTTTATCCAATAATTTTACTTCAAACTGAGGTGTTGGTCAAATTTTTTAATCCCCGGTTTTCACTTTATCATCAATTTGCGCACATCCCCGGGCTGGATGGCGATGACCTGGATCACCTTTTTCTGTTTGCCCGTTTGGATGACTACATCAACGGGTGATAATTTGGGGGCTTTGCTGTAGCCGGTGCAAATCGAGGCTGCCAGCAGGAGCGTATTGTCCGCAGCGGTATGGGGCACCAGTCCGATGGGACTGGGATAATCCTTAACGTCGATGACCGTGTCGGTGGCCGGGTTGTGGTATTTAAGGATTTGCTCATTGTCTGTGGCGGTGCGGCCGACGATCAATTTGCTGTCCGGATTGAGGCGGAAATGGCGCCCGAATTTCAAAAGGTGAAGCTCTGCTTCGCTGCAGGTTTCCTGATGCGCGAAGATATCCCGCAGGCGGTTGGAATAGCCTTTATCGGTGAGCAGGCAGCCGCCGGCCGGCGCCGGGTACTCCGTGATCCCGAATTGTCGGGCCAGCTCGATCTGGCGTTTGCGGCCCCGGCCTGCAATGTCCAGCAGTTGCTCCCGATCGACCAGCCCCTCTTTTTCGGGGATGGTTTCCGGCAGGTTCTTGGCGCTCAGCGGGCGCAGGATATGGCCCTTATAGCCGGAATGTTTGGCCACGTAGTTCAAGGACTGCTTGTTCTGGGACATCGGCCGCTGGCCGAGGACTTCACCGGAAAACAAAAAATCAAAGCCGCCTGCCGGCATCATCTCACCCGCCAGCCTGAACATCAGGGTGTGACAGTCCATGCAGGGATTCATGTACTTGCCGTAGCCGGCCGGCGGGTTTTTAAGCATGCCGATATAATCGTTGAAAATGGGTTTGACGGTCAGTGGAATCCCGGTCATTTCCGAGGCCTTGCGGGCCTTGGCGGAGTTGAAAAACGGCGTTTCAAAAGAAACCCATTCGACCTCGATGCCCTGCTCGCGCAGCACCAGCCCCGACAACATGCTGTCCAGGCCTCCGGAGCATAATCCCAGTGCTCGAACTGTATTCTTTTTGTCCATACCTTACTGTCCGTGTTGTACCTGTCCCTCAAGTTCTGTGTCGGTTGTCTGTAGTCCGTTGTCCGTCGCTTGAATTATCGGACTTGACGAAAAATCTAAAGCGGCATATATGCGCATTATTTTGCTCCAATAAACTTAGGCATGAATTTTCTTTTTTCAACTGACCACTGACGACGGACAACAGACAGTTTTATGGAACTGAGAACTCGAACTGATAAGATTCGCAAAATTTTGCGCAAGCTCTATCCAGAGGTATCAACCCCGCTGCGGCATCAATCCCCGTTTCAATTGCTGGTCGCCACGATTCTCTCAGCCCAGTGCACCGACAAACAGGTCAACCGGGTGACCCGGGTGTTATTCAACCATCTGAAGACCCCTGAGGATTTTGCGGCGGCGTCGCTCAAGACCGTTGAACAGCATATCCGTTCCACCGGGTTTTATCATAACAAGGCCAAGAGTTTAAAAAATTGCAGCCGGGCATTACTGGACGATTATAACGGTCAGGTGCCGCAGACCATGGCTGAGCTGATCAAACTTCCCGGGGTGGGGCGCAAGACGGCCAATGTGGTGCTGGGGGCGGCATTCAATACACCGGGCATGGTGGTGGACACCCATGTTGCCAGGATTTCGCAAAGACTGGGATTGACGGCGAACAAGGATGCCGTCAAGATCGAGTTCGACCTGATGAAAATCGTGCCCAAGAAGGCCTGGAACGATTTTTCGCTGCAGCTGATTTTTTTCGGCCGGGAAATCTGTTCGGCGCGCAATCCGAAATGCGCGACATGTCCGATTGCCAGGTTGTGTCCCTGGCCGGGCAAGACAACCTGATCCGGCTCCTGCCGCAATTCCGATACTGCTAAAAATCTACGGCTGCATCCTTATATCTCGCCGCATGGGAATCGCATCTTCCGGACTGAACAACTGACGCAGGTCTTCGATAATCAGGTACAGGGCCGGTACCAGCAGCAGAGTGATGAAGGCCGCAAACAGGATTCCGAAGCCCAGGGAGATCGCCATGGGGATCAGGAAGCGGGCCTGGCGCGAGGTTTCGAAAATCATGGGCGTCAGACCGCCGAAGGTGGTCAGGGTGGTCAGCAGAATCGGCCGGAAACGATGGATGCCGGCATCGTGAATGGCCTCGTGGACGTTCATTCCCCCTTCCCGCTTGCGATTGGCGAAATCGATGAGAACCAGTGCGCCGTTGATGACCACCCCGGACAGCGCCACGACGCCGAATGCGCTCATCACGCTCAGGCTGTAGCCCATGACCATATGGCCGATAACAGCCCCCACAACCCCGAAGGGAATCGACATCATGATGATCATGGGCTGGATAAAACTGTTAAAAGGTACCGCCAGCATGGCGTATATGACAACCAGGGCCATCAGAAAACCGAACATAAGACCGCGCATGCTCTCACGGCGGTCGGCCTGCCGACCTTCAAAACCATAGGCTAAGCCGGGATATTTTTGCTGCAAAGCGGGCAGGGTTTCGGCGGTCAATGACGCCAAGACCTCATCGGTTTTGCTGCGCGGCTTGACATCGGCCGACACCGTCACCACCCGTCGGCCGTTGCGCCGGTCAATGGTGGTGTAGGCCCGGCCGCGTTTGATGGTAACGGCTTCACGCAACGGAATCTCGGTACCGGCCGGTGTTCTCAGTATCATTTCTTCCAGATTGTGCTCGAAGGCGCGTTCTTCTTTCGGCAGGCGCGCGGTGACCTTAATTTCGTTGCGCCCGCGCTGCTGGCGCAACACTTCAGCGCCATAATAGGCGTGTCGCACCAGGCGGGCCACTTCCTGGGAGCGTAATCCCAGGCTGCGCCCTTCGGGCTTGATCTGAAAATCGATTTGCCGTTTGCCCGGTGCATAGCCGTCATCGATGTCGGCCACATTGGGGAAAAAGCCCAGGGCTTCGGCCAGATCTTTGCTGGCCTGCTCCAGAACGTCTATGCGCCGATGGCTCAGCTCGATGGCAACGGCAGCCCCGCGGCCCGGTCCGCCGGCGTCGGATTCGAATTTGAGATATTCCAGCCCGGTAATGGAACCCACCCGCTCACGCCACAAGTCGGTCAGCATGGCCGTGGAAATGGGTCGGACATCCGGTGGCGTCAGATATATCCGCACTTCGGCCAGATTGCCGCCGATGACCGCAAAGATGCCTTGCGCGAGATTATCGCCGCCGTTTTCTGCCGTTACCTGCTGGGCGGCCGTCACCAGGAGTTGCTGCACCTGTTCGGTTTTCTGCACGGCAGTGCCGAAGGGCAGCTGGGCGGTAACCTTGGCGTAATCGGATTCGACCTTGGGAAACAAATCAAAACCCATCCGGCCGCTCTTGATATAGGCAAACGTCAACAGCAGCACGGCAACGCCGACTGCCACCGTCAGATAGCGGAAACGCAGAACCAGGTCCAGAAACGGCCCGTATTTGGTCCGGATGAAGCGCCCGAATAAATCGCTGAATCTTTTCTGGCCGGCAATTAGCCAGCCCAATGGTCCGGACGGGTCGAGCCGGCGGCGGTGTCCGATGTGGGACGGCAAAATGAACAAGCACTCGATCAGGGAAACCGCAAATACGGCGGTCACCACCATCGGAATAAACTTGAAAATTTTTCCCATAAAGCCCGGTACAAACAGCATGGGCATAAACGCCACCATATTGGTCAGCACGCTGAAGGTTATGGGCTTGGCAATCTCACGGGTGCCCCGCACCGCCGCTTCAAACCATTTCATCCCGTTTTGGCGATGGTAATAGATATTTTCACCCACCACAATGGCGTCATCCACCACAATGCCCAGGGTAATAATAAAGGCAAACATGGAGATGACGTTGATACTGACATCCATGGACGGCAGAAACAGAAAGGAACCCAGTATCGAGATGGGAATGCCGAGGCTGACCCAGAATGCCAGGCGGGCTTCCAGGAAAACCGCCAGCAGGATAAAGACCAGACCCAATCCCAGGTATCCGTTGCGCATCATCAGGTCCATCCGCTGGCGATAGACCTCAGAACGGTCCCGGCGTGCATCTATGGCCAATCCGGGCGGCAGGATCTGATTGATGATCTCTATCTGTCGATGAACGGCGTCGGAAACCGAGATCGGGGTTTGATCCCCCACGCGATAGACCTGGATCATCACGGCCGCTTTGCCGTTATAGGTGGCAAAATTGTCCGTTTCTTCAAACCCGTCGTTAATGGCGGCGATGTCTTCAAGCAGCACCCGGGTGCCGTCATTGGCCGTGATGATGGGGATTTTACCGAATTCATGCCCGTAATCGCGCCGCTCATTGACGCGCACCAGGATATCGCCGCTTTCGGCCTTGATGGCACCGCCGGGCAATTCCACCGCTGTGCGCCGTATCCTTGCGGCGACTTCTTCCAGAGTCAGGTTGTAAGCTCGAAGGGTTGCCTGGGGGATTTCGATGCTGATCTCATAATCGCGAACCCCTACCAGGTCTACCTGGGTGATGTCCGGGTCCTGGATCAATCGATCGCGGATATCTTCGGCCACTTCGCGCAGAACCCACTCGCTCTGGTCGCCGTAAAGGGCCAGCTCAACCACATAGCGCCGGCGCTGGGCAATAACCACCTGGGGTTCCTCGGCCTCTTCCGGGAATGAGTTGATCCGATCGACCTCGTTTTGAATGTCCTGGGCCAGACGCTGGATGTTCTCTCCTTCGATCATTTCAACCCTGACGCTGCCCATGCCTTCCTGGGCCGAAGCGGTAACCTCCTTGACGCCTTCGAGGCCCTGTACGGCTTGCTCGATAGCCAATACCACACCCCGTTCGACTTCTTCCGGGCTGGCCCCTGGATACGGCACGGTTATATTGACGCGATCGAGATCAAAATCGGGAAATACTTCCTTTTTGACCTGGCCGGCCAGGATGGCCCCGCCAATCAGAAAGACCAGCATTAACAGGTTGGCGGCAACCGAATGACCGGCCATCCAGGCGATAGGGCCTTTGTAGAATTTTTTCGTGGGGTCGTAGGTCATTTTGAATGGATAAGATTGTGGTTACAAAGTCAATTTTCAGAAAACAGAAGACAGAGGGCAGCGGTCAGAAAAAATTCTGAATTCTCAATCTGTCATCTGACAACTGTCATCTGTCTTCTTTTTCCACCTGCACCGGCATTCCGTTGATCGGGGCAGGTAGATCGGAAACGATTAATTGATCCCCGGGTTCGAGTCCTTGCCTCAGGAGGACGGTTTTGGTATCCCGCCACAGCGTATCAACGCGGCGAGTATCAAGATTGCTGTCCTTGTTCACGATCCAGATCATCGAATTGTCCCGCAGAGCGTTTCGTGGAATACGGAATACGTTTTGCAATTCACGGCCCTGGATTTCGATCCTGACATACTCACCAATTAATAGTGCCGGTTGGTCTTTGATGTCTTTTTTAAAATTCAAGGGATCTTTGACCTCAACGAGGATGCGCGCCATACGGCCTTCTGACCCCAGATCACCCAGCAATCTGATGACAGTACCGTTGATTTCATACCCGTTGCGGTGCAAGATGCGAACGTTGGCGCCCGGGTCGCCGGGTCGGCGCGGGATCATCATCCAGTCTAAACGGTCCACCGGAATGGATGCTTGAATCCAATATTCATCGGTTCCCACCAGCTCGGCCAGTTTCTCCTGGCCCGACACCTGGGATCCGATGTCCACGTGTTTGGTGCGGACAATGGCGTTGAAGGGTGCGCTAATCCTGGTTCTGGACAGGTCCAGCTGGGCCTTGCGCACATCCGCCTTTTCAGCGGTCAGCTTGGCCTTGGCGGCCGACAGCTGGGGTTGTTTAAACACCAGCGGCGGGGGTTCATTGTCGACCTGGTCGCGATCGCGATAAAGCTGGCGCCACTCCTCTCTGGCAGACGCGGCTTCTGCTTCCAGAAGCTTTAATTTGCTTTCCGCGTCTTTGACCCTGGCTTCGGCCAGCGTCAGGGCCAGCTGGTAGTCCTGGGGATCAATGCGCAGGATTTCCGAATCCTTTTCCAAAAATCCCCCCACCGTAAAGTTCGGGTGCATCGCCACGATTTCGCCGGCCACCCTGGCTTCCAGAGTGATCTCCCGGGCCGGGATGACCGTACCCATGGCTGATACCGTTACCGCGTAATCACCCGGCGCCACGGCGACTACCTGAACCAGGGGGGTCATCGGTTTCGGCGGGCGCTTGCGTGCTTTGGGAGCTGATTTGGTGATATAGACGGCCCCGGCGATGCCGGCGACGATCACTATCAACGACAGAAAAATGTTGATAAAAAACCGCCGCCGGGGACGAGGTCCATCCCCGGAGTGCGATTCATTTGGTTGTATTTTGCTTGCTGGATCAGACATGTTTCTTTATAAACACAGCCGTTAGCTTAATGCCCGCAGTCTTTCTATTCACCAGGCCGGGCACTGCTGGCTGTTGATGCATTCACGGCCCCTTACTACGAATTACCCTGGAAATATACTTACATTATAACTACGAATCAATAAAAAAAAAGATCCGGTTTGCAATACAATTCCACGCGATCATTCCGTCAGGGCATATCGCACCGCTGCTTGAGCGTGGATTTCGGCCGTATCAAACAGGGGCACGGAACTATCCTCCGGTTTTACCAGTAAACCGATCTCGGTGCAGCCCAAAATGATCCCCCGGGCGCCGGTCGAGATGAGTCGCCGGATGATGGCGGCATATTTTTGTTTGGAATCCGGTTTAATCATGCCGGCGCACAGTTCATCATAAATCACCCCATGGACGATTTCCATTTCGTCTTTTGCAGGGATGATGACATCCAGCCCAAAGCGATCCTTCAGGCGGCCTTTGTAGAAATCCTCTTCCATGGTAAAGCGGGTTCCCAGCAGGGCAACCCTGTCGATGCCATCGGCTTTGATTCTGGCGGCGGTCGCATCGGCAATATTGAGCATGGGAATGTCGATGGCATTTTGGACGTCATCGTACAATTTATGCATGGTATTTGTACAAATAATTACAAAATCGGCACCACCCCTCTCTAAACTGCGGGCGGCATCGATCATGATGGTCGCCAGCTCATCCCATTGGTTTTGATGTTGGAGCGCTTCAATTTCTGCAAATTCAACCGAAACCATAATGGATTTGGCTGAATGCAGGCCGCCGAGTCTGGCCCTGACGGTCTGGTTGATGATTCGGTAGTATTCGATGGAGGACTCCCAGCTCATTCCGCCGATCATTCCGATTGTTTTCATGTTCATCTCCATGCACTACTGGATGCCGGTCGAAGATCCCGTCTCCAGCGGGGATCAAGTCCGGCATGCCATACAGAAATTGATTCGCTTGGCCGAATCAGAAGCTACAGTATAGGACTATCGCGAATGCTTTGTAAATAGGTACGGCGAATCTCTCCTGTTATAAGTAATTAATAGTTAGAATTAGTTATAATAATTTTAAAATGTCTAAATTTAAAATTTATATTGACAAAATATTACCAAAAACTATATTTGGGCGATAATTACAAGCGAAACCTGACCCAAAACCTTCATCATTCAGGATTTTAGGTTTTTTCAAAGGGGAACGACACCATGCAGAAATTGCTTTCCACCAAGGAAGTCGCCGAGTTCTTAAATGTGAATGAGAAGATGGTTTACAGCCTGGTCTCGGAGAAAGGGTTGCCGGCGACCAAAATAACCGGTAAGTGGCTCTTTCCTAGACACCTGGTGGAACAGTGGGTTGAGGCCAATACCATCAATTACCCCGACAACGGCCATCGCCTGCCGCCTTACGATGGCCTGCTAATCGTGACCGGCAGCAACGATCCCTTGCTGGACAGGGCCATTGCCATCTTTAACAACCAGAATTTCAATCAGTTAGCGGTTTTCGGGAATTTGGGAAGTATGGGGGGGCTGAGGGCATTGCGCCAAAATCTCTGCCATATCGCCTCAAGCCATCTGTTGCAGGAAGACGAGTCGGAATACAATTTTGATTTTGCTTTCAGGGAACTGGATGAAATGCCGGCCGTGGTCAACTTCTGTCGGCGGGAGCAGGGGATCCTGGTGCTCAAGGGCAATCCCAAAAATATTGTTGCCGTGGCTGATTTGGGCCGGCCGGGGATTAAAATCGTCAATCGCTCCCTCAGCACCGGAACTCGCCTGTTGCTGGACAAAGAGCTCAGGAAAGCCGGCATAAATGGTGAAAAAATAGAGGGTTACGAGACTGAAGTATCCCGCCACCTGGATGTGGGATTGGAAATCTTATCCGGCCGGGCGGACGCCGGGCCGGCGATTCGAGCGGTGGCCAAACTGCTGGACCTGGATTTTATCCCGCTGCGGTGGGAGCGGTTTGACCTGATGATTTCCAAGGAGCGCTTCTTCGATGAAGGGATCCAGCGCTTTCTGGGTATCTTGCATGAACCCGGGTTTCAGCAAGCCGCCAACCGGGAATTTGCCGGTTACGATGTCAGTGCGAGCGGTCAGATGGTGTTTCCGCAGGAGACAGAAGACAGAGGACAGAGGACAGAGGATAGATAACAGATGACCCGTTGTTGGTGGGTAAACAGAAACGAAGGAGACGAGCAAGGCTATGATGAATCGATTTTGCAGGGTTGGATTGATGGTAGTATTGGTCTTAGGTCTGATTGGTTATAATGCCTGGGCGGGGGATAAAATTCTGAAGATGTCGACTACGACTAGTACACAGGCTAGTGGCTTACTAGATGTGTTGTTGCCGGAACTGGACAAGGATACCGGCATCCAGGTGAAGGTTATCGCCAAAGGCACAGGTGCCGCCATCCGCGACGGTATGGACGGTAATGTCGACGTTATTTTCGTACATGCCAGGGCCCGTGAAGAGAAGTTCGTTGAAGACGGCTACGGCACCAAGCGCTATGCGGTGATGCATAATGATTTTGTCATTTTGGGGCCTGCCAAAGATCCGGCGGGAATCAGGGGGATCAAGAGCGCAGCGGAAGCCCTGCTCAAAATTGCCAGCGCAAAATCTCCTTTCATCTCCCGTGGTGATGACAGCGGCACCCATACCAAGGAGCAGGCACTGTGGAAAGCTACCGGACTGTCCCTGGAGAAGAAAACCAGCACGATCGTCAAAAAAGGCAAAAAAAGTGAGGTGACTTTTCTTCACCCCGCGGGCCTGGGACAATGGTATTTATCAATCGGTCAGGGAATGGGCAAGGCCCTGACCTTTGCCGATGAAAAACAGGCCTACATCATGGCCGATCGCGGCACCTATATCAAATATAAGTTCGGCCGGGACGTTCCCATCGATCTGGTCGTTCTTTGTGAGGGTGACCCGCTGCTGGCCAATCCCTACGGGGTAATCCCGATCAACCCCCAAAAGCATCCGCATGTAAAGTATGATTTAGCCAAGGAATTCGCCGAGTGGCTGGTTTCCGAGAGAGGTCAATCCGTGATCGACGGCTACCGCCTGCTGGGCCAGCAGCTGTTCTATCCGGATGCGATTAAATAAGCCACTTTTATGTTTATTTATAACAATAAAGATTAGTTAAGGCCGTTTGATTTCGTCGTCATATGGTTTAGGGTTAGAGGTTGGAGGCGATCGCCTTCGGCGGTTGGAGGTTTGAGGCAAAAGATTGTTTAAATTAAAATATGTAATGGAAGATTCCTTATTTGCCTCTAACCTAAAGCGAAGCGCTCCTCGAGCGTAGCGGTCTTCTAACAGAACAAAGTGACCTTGCATAGCGATCCTTTAATGGAGCAAAACAATACAATTTTGGTGAGAAACCATGAGCCTTCTTATCGACAGCTTCCTATCTGCCATCCTGCTGGTGATTTCGCTGGATGCCGAAATGGTGTCCATTGTGGGGGTATCCCTTCAGGTCAGCATCACCTCCACCCTGCTGGCGGCCATCATCGGGATTCCGACCGGATTTACGATTGCCTTCGGGGAATTTTCCGGTAAACGGATGGTGATCACGGTCCTGAACACCCTGCTGGCTTTGCCGACGGTGGTCATCGGGCTGTTCGTCTATGCCTTCATCTCGCGGCGGGGGATTTTTGGCCCCTTCGACCTTCTCTACAGCCAGACTGCGATCATCATCGGCCAGGTGATCCTGATCGTCCCGGTGGTGGCGGCCTTCACCATTGCCGCCATCAGCCGGATCGACCAGCGCTATCGCAAGACCGCCATGACCCTTGGCGCCAATCGACGCCAGGCAGCCTGGATCGTATTCAGGGAAGCGCGTTTTGCCATTGTCGCGGCGGTGGTTGCCGCTTTCGGCCGGGTAATCTCCGAAGTGGGTATCAGCATGATGCTGGGCGGCAACATCAAGGGGTTTACCCGCACCATGACCACCGCCATGGCCCTTGAATATGACAAAGGCTCCTTTACCCTGGCCGTGGCCCTCGGGTTGGTGCTGTTGGCACTCAGCTTCGGGATGAACCTGCTGTTTCATTTTTTCCAGGGGAGAACCCGCGCATGAGCCTCTTTTCCCTTGACCACGTTACCCGTGTCTATGGCCGGCGCACCGTATTGGAAATCCCCAAGCTGGATATCGAGGGGAACCGTATCCATGCGTTGCTGGGTCCCAACGGGGCCGGCAAGACGACGTTGCTGAATATACTGGGATTCCTCGAGCCGCCGAATTCTGGCACAATCCATTTTCGGTCCCAACCGGTGCGGTTTGTCGAAGCCGAGCTCCAGCACCTGCGACGCTCAGCCGTCCTGGTGGATCAGCACCCGATTTTATTTTCGACCACGGTGTATAAAAACCTCGAATTTGGATTGAAAATCCGGGGCATCACGCCGGATAAACGCCGGCGCATCATTGAAGAAAACCTCGATCTGGTCGGGATGGGATCGTTCACGCACTACCCCGCCCACCGGCTATCCGGCGGTGAGACCCAGCGCGTGGCCCTGGCGCGTGCGCTGGCCCTCTCACCGGAGGTGCTGCTGTGTGACGAACCGACATCGAGTGTGGATGTGGAAAATCAGAATCTCATTATTACCATCCTAAAACGTATCAATGAGATGAAAAAAATTTCGGTCCTGTTCACCACCCATGATCGGTCCCAGGCGGCCCGTTTGGCCCATCATACCATCGTTTTAAATCAGGGGCGTCTGGCGCCAACCATGTATGAAAATATATTCAGAGGTGTCCTGAAATCAGATCCATCCGGTCGTCCCCGGTGCGTCATTCAAGATAAAATTGAGTTAGCAGTTCCGGAGGCTCAAATTATTGAAAACCGGGAAACCGTCAGTGTTTTTATTGATCCGGAGAAAATAGTGCCGCAACATCCCCTAAAAAATCCGGGCACTGCGAATCAGCTGCAGGGACGAGTTGTGCAGATTGTGGAGGAAAACGGAAAAGTACGGATCGTCATTGACGCCGGCGTCTGGATCGCACTGCTGATTTCTAAGAAGTCCTATCAAGTGAGCAAATTCATGGTGGGAGAGACCAACGGCCTGATCATACCGCCTGAAGCCATACACATTATGTGATTGAACACTAATTTTGGTTTAAGCCCAATCTACCAAACCCCCAAATTCCATATTGCGTCAGCACATCAAACAAATTCGGAGTCCCAAAAAATTTTCGACTCAGGCACGAAGTCCACAATTCGATAGCCTCAAAATTTGTTTAGACTAGATTCAGTAAGATTTTCTGGCTTCATTGTTAATTTATGCACTCCATGCTTTTCCCATTTATCGTTTTCCCGTGTATTAATTGGTTGAAATTATATTCATTTATGCTATCTCTTTTAACGTATCATCTTTAGCTACCACCATTGAGTGGGACAAGTATGATGAACACCCTGCATAAATCTCTGATCATCGCCACCCCAACTATTTCTGCCT
>WOR8_10004926_pt1 | contig 21399 bp, 16 predicted proteins | sample DeeMarSeWOR38_10_FD_19890 | JGI IMG/M metagenome (IMG submission 19890) | reverse complement strand
CGAGTTCCTCCTGGAACACGGGATGGTGGATATGATCGTCGAGCGGACAAAGCTCAAACCCACGCTGACGCAGATTCTCCGGTTCCTGGAGTCTCCTCCCGGGAAATGAGAGACCCGGTGGGGCTCCGGGGCCCGGAACGGATCCGCCCGGGGCTCGAACGCATTCTCGCGGCATTCGAGAGGACGGGGCACCCCGAACGCACTTTCCGGGCTGTTCATATCGCAGGGACGAACGGGAAGGGGTCGACCGCCTGTTTTACGGACGCAATTCTGCGCCGGCTGGTGTCGGAACCCGTAGGCCTGTACACATCCCCTCACCTTTTGTTTCCGGAGGAGCGTATTCGCGTTGACGGAGAGAAGATCCCTCCCGGGAAGTTTGCGCGATACGCCACGAAAGCCTCCACGCTCTCCCGGATCATCGCCGTCACGGAAGGAGAACCTCTTTCCTACTTCGAGGAGATGACCTGGGTCGCCTGCGACTGGTTTCGGCGGCGGGGAGTATCGCTTGCCATCATGGAAACGGGCCTCGGAGGGAGATGGGATGCGACAAATCTCTGCATCCCCGTCGCATCGGTCATCACCAATGTCGCACGGGATCATGCGGAATGGCTCGGTCGGTCCCTCCGGGCCATCGCTTCCGAAAAGGGCGGGATTCTCAAAAACAACACCCCGGCGATCCTGGGAAGACTCGCGCCGTCCGCGCGGAACGTCGTCGTTGCGATGGCACGGGAGAAAGGGAGCCGGTTGTGGGAAATCGACCGGGATCTTCGCTGGGAGGATTGCCCGGGGGGACGCATTTCCTTCTTCCTTCCCGGGGTTTCCCTGGCGCGGGTGAAGATCTCCATGCAAGGGGAGTTCCAGCGCGACAACGCCCTTCTCGCCCTGGGCGCATCATGGATCGTAGCGGGGTCCAGGGGCATATCGGGGATCGATTTCGAACGCGCTGCGCGGTTCGCCCTGGGAAAGGCACGATGGCCCGGACGATATACCCCCTTGCCCGGAAGGCGGAACACCGGAGCCTGGGTCGACGGAGCCCATAATCCGGCTGCTGCGACCGCCCTCGCACGGGAGTTGGCAAAACGGAGAAACGACGGAAACGCAAACAGGATCGTGGCTCTCTGGAGCATGCTGGACGACAAGGATATCGACGGATTCGTCCGGGCGATCGCCCCGGTCATGGACGGGGTCGTCGCCTACCCCATGGAAAGGGATCGGGCGGCACCCCTGGCCGTCCTGTCCTCTGCATTGAAAAGGGGGAGGATTCCCCACCGGGAAGCGATAAACTTTCCCGACGGGTGGGAGATCGCCAGGAGATGGGCGGGGAAAGACGGGATGACCATCGTGTGCGGTTCGCTGATGGCAGCAGCGGATGCCTACCGTTTTCGCGGAGGAAGGCTCTCGTGATCCTCCGGGGGAGGAAAGCGACGGCATTTTTCCAGTTCGTTTTGGTATCGACCGCCATCCTCTGGGGAGGGCAGACAGCATATGCCGAGAGCCCGGGAATCCTCACCGATGTGACTCCGAAGCTCGGTGGAGGACTTCTCCCGGGAATTCCCATGATTCTTGACGCAGACCGGGTATCGTATGACGAGGAAACCGGAGTCGCCCTCGCCGAAGGGAACGTGGAAGTGGGCTTCGGCTCCCAGAAGATCAGGGCGGAACGGATCCGCTACGACACGAGATCCGGGGAGGCGGAGTTCGTCGGGAACGTGCATTACGAGCAGAACGGGGACGAGTTCTCGTTCGAACGGATCGTCCTGAACATCAGGACCGAACTCGGCTCCCTGTATAACGGGAGAGTACGCATCGGCTCGAAGAACTACCAGATTTCCAGCGACCAGATGGAGAAAACCGGGAAGCGTTCCCTGTCGATCCGGAAAGGGGAGATTACCACCTGCCCGTGCGACCCCGAGCCGGACTGGAAATTCGGAATCAGAAGGGCGACGGTCGAGTTCGACGGTTACGCGGTCGGACGGGACGTGACGTTCCGCATCCGGGGCGTTCCCGTTCTCTGGTTTCCATGGGCCGCTTTCCCCGTCAAACTCACGAGGCAGAGCGGATTTCTGCTCCCGGAGTTTTCGCACAGCGATTCGAAGGGATATTCCCTCCTGCTGCCGTATTACTGGGCCATCAACCGGTGGAGCGATGCAACGTTTTCCCTGGAAACCATGACGCGGAGAGGACCGCGGCCTGAGGCGGAGTACCGCTACGTTCTCAACAACGCCTCGGAAGGGGCCATCAGGGCAACCCTTTTCCGCGACCAGGACCTGGACGAGATGCGATACCGGTTCTATGGGGAAAACAGGTTCCGGCTCTCGGAGCACTGGTCCTCGAACGCCCTTTGGGACGTTGTCTCCGATGACGATTACTACGTCGACCTCGTGGACGAAGAACTCCTGAGAACGGCCCGGCATGTCCCTTCGCGCGGGTTCACCGCATGGAAGGGATCGGGCGATTCGCATGCCCTTGCCGTGGACTGGGTGGAAGATCTCCAGGGGACTCCCGACGACAATACCGTTCAAAGGCTTCCCGAATACACGGGTACGATTCTCCCCCGTTCTCTGGGAAAGACAGGGATTACCGCAGGGGGCGACCTGCAGGCCACCTATTTCTACCGTCGCGCCGGGGACCGGGAGGTCCGGGGCAGGGGAGACGCCGGACTTTCCCGTTCCTTTACCCTCTTTCCTTCGGTTGTCTTCACTCCGTATCTGTCCCTGGATTTTCTGGGGGAGGTCCCCACATCGGACGAGACCGGCACGCGTGCCAGCGGGCGGCTCGTGCCCTATGGTGGAGGAGACCTGGAAATGCTCCTCCGCCGGGGATACGCGGGAACGGGGGAAGGTCGCCTCATCCATATCGTCAACCCCGTCGCGGGCTTCCGCTTCGTGCCGGATGTCGACCAGAGCAATATTCCCATCTATGACATGGAGGACCGGGTCAGGCCGCAGCAGCAAATCCTCCTTTCCCTCTACCAGCGACTGCTGCGCATCGGCAAGGGAGGCTTATCGGAACTCGCATTCCTGGAACTTACCTGGGGCATCGAGACGAGGGAACAACCCGTGACCCAATCACCGTACGTGGATCCCCTTTCTTCCTACGTGCGGAACCTCCGGGACCAGATCGAGGAGGCCGCCGGCCGGCCACAGCAGAAGGATGCTCGTTCCTCGGATATCTTTGCGCTGTTTTACGTCGTTCCGGCAGTGCGCTGGAAGGTTTCGGGGGAGGCCCTGATCGATCCCGGAAATGGCTCGTTCACCACCGCTTCGGCGTCAGGGGAGTGGAGAAAGGATGAACAGAACCGCGCCGTTCTTGGGTACCGGGCCACCCGGGACCTGTCGGAAGACGTGTTTGGTCTTTTCCACTTCCGCGTCTTTCGGTCTCTGGGACTGGAGACGTCGGCCAACTATTCCCTTAGGAATCAGGAATTGACCAACGGGGTAGTGAAGTTCACGGTTTTCCCGCGAAGCGAATGCTGGAGCCTGGGGATCCAAATAAAGAAAGAGACAAGACCCGATCAGACCAGTTTCCGGCTCGACTTCAGTCTTGGCGGAATCGGAACGATCGGGATGTAGGACAGCGCTCGGAGGCGGGACGAAGATGACGGGACAGGGGCAAACAGGATGGACGGGAAGGATGCTGATCACCGGGGCAAACGGCCTGCTCGGGAAGGACATAGCCTCTGGTTTTTCAGGTAGATATGAAGTCCTGCCCACGGACTTGCGGGAATGCGACGTGACCAGCCTGGAGCAGTGCATGCGTGCTATCGGGGATTATTCCCCCGATGTCGTTGTCCATTGCGCCGCCTACACGGCCGTGGACCGGGCGGAGAGGGAGGAGGAGGCTGCTTTCACGTTGAACGCCGGCGGCACGAGGAACGTAGCCATTGCGTGCCGGGAGCACCGGTCCCTCCTCGTCACATTCGGGACGGACTACGTGTTCGACGGAACGTCGGATCGACCCTACGTCGAGGAGGACCCGACCGGACCGCTGTCCGCTTACGGCAGGAGCAAGCTCGCTGCCGAGGATGCGCTCAGGGAAGTCGCACCGGATTATCTCCTCATCCGCACGCAGTGGCTGTTCGGGCCCTGCGGGCGGAATTTCGCCTCTTCCATTCTCGAACGCGCGGAAAGAGGGGAGGAACTGAGGGTGGTATCCGACCAGAAAGGAAGCCCGACCTTTAGCCGGGATCTCGTGGACGCGGTCGGGCGACTGCTGGCAGCCGGCGCCCGCGGCATCTTTCATTTTTCGAACGAGGGGGAGACGACGTTCTTCGAATACGCGACGTTCCTTCTCACGCATGGCGGAAAGGGAGAGTCGCGAGTATCTCCCCTTTCCACATCGGATCTCCCCCGGGACGTGTACCCGGCGTCCCGCCCGCCCTATGCCGTGCTCAGCAAGGAAAAATACCGGAAAATATCAGGGGTCGCCCCGAGGCGGTGGCAGGATGCCGTCCTCGATTTCCTGGGGGTCAGGGACGGAAACGACAGAGCGTAGGGAAAAACCGCAAAGGGCCGCAGGCCATACGGTCCGGCTCCGGAGAAGGAGGGTTCCGTGAACATTCTCATGACCGGCGGGGCAGGCTTCATCGGATCGAACATCGCCGACGCCTACGTGGAAGCCGGACACGATGTTCTCGTCATCGACGACCTCTCGTCGGGAAAGAGGGATAACGCCCCGGCCGCCGCCCGGTTCGTCCTGTGCGACATCGACTCGGAAACGGCGGTGGAGGCGATCCGGACCTTTCGCCCCGAGGTCGTCAACCACCACGCAGCCCAGATCAATGTGCGGGCTTCCGTCGCGGATCCGAGGTTCGACGCGCAGGTGAATATTCTCGGGACGATCCGGCTCCTGGAGGCGTGCAGGCGGAATGGCGTGCGCAAGTTCCTCTTCGCCTCCTCGGGAGGTGCAGGGTACGGGGAACAGGTGAGATTTCCCGCCGATGAGAATCACCCTACCTGGCCCGTGAGCCCATACGGAGCGGCGAAGATTGCCGTAGAGCTCTACCTGAACTTCTACCGGGTTCAGTACGGGCTGGACTACACCGCCCTGCGGTACTCGAACGTCTATGGACCGAGGCAGGACCCGCACGGCGAGGCGGGGGTCGTTGCCATCTTCTGCGAACGGCTCCTGAAAGGGCAGACGGCGATCGTGAACGGGGACGGGGAGCAGACGAGGGATTACGTCTACGTCGGCGACGTCGTCCGGGCGAACATCGCCGCGCTCGAGAAGGGAAGTGGGCGCTCCGTCAACATCGGCACCGGGATCGAGACGAGCGTGAATACGATTTTCCGCACCCTGCGCGACCTCTCGGGAAGTTCGCAGGACGAGATCCACGGCCCCGCGATGCAGGGGGAGCAGCACCGGTCATGCCTGGAAAACCTTCTGGCATTGGAGGAACTCGGGTGGTATCCTGAAACTTCTTTGGAGGAAGGACTCGCCCGTACGCTTTCTTTCTTCCGGGAAAAGATCCGAACTTCCGGTTCGTGGTAAGGATGCGCACAGAACACATCCGCAATTTTTCCATTATTGCCCATATCGACCACGGGAAATCGACCCTCGCGGACAGGATGATGGAGGTCACGGGAACGCTCACGAGTCGGGAACGAGTGGACCAGTTCCTCGACAAGATGGATATCGAACGGGAGCGGGGAATCACCATCAAGGCACAGACTGTCCGGATGAACTACCGGGGAAAGGACGGCAGGGAGTATGTCTTCAACCTGATCGACACCCCCGGACACGTCGATTTCTCCTATGAGGTATCCCGGAGCCTGTGCGCTTGCGAAGGGGCGATTCTCGTCGTGGACGCCTCCCAGGGCGTCGAGGCGCAAACCCTCGCCAACGTGTACATGGCACTGGACCAGAACCTGGAAATCATCCCGGTGCTCAACAAGATCGATCTTCCCAACGCGGAGCCGGAGCTCGTCCGGCGGGAGATCGAGGACGTGATCGGGCTCGACACCGCGGATCTCCTCGCGGTCAGCGCCAAGCTGGGGACCGGAGTGGAAGAAATCCTCGAGGCCGTGGTACGGCGCGTTCCTCCCCCCTCCGGGGACGCGAAGGCCCCCGCAAAGGGGCTGATCATCGATTCCTGGTTCGACAATTACCAGGGGGTGATCATCCTGGCCCGGATGTTCGACGGGATGCTTCTCCCCGGCCAGAAGATCGCCCTCCTGTCCACCGGAAGGACGTTCGAAATCCAGAAAGTCGGCGTCTTCTCTCCGCACCCGAAGGGGGTGGACTTTCTGGGACCGGGGGAGGTCGGCTTCGTGATCGCCAACATCAAGGACGTCATGGAAACGAAGGTCGGGGATACGATCACCGACGCGAAGCGGCCCGCGCTGGTCCCCCTGCCCGGATTCAAGGTGATCCGCCCGATGGTGTTCGCGGGACTGTACCCTGTCCTGTCGGAACATTACGGACAGCTGCGCACCGCAATCGACAAGCTTCGCCTGAACGACTCCTCGTTCACCGCCGAGCCGGAAACCTCCGTCGCGCTCGGGTTCGGATTCCGCTGCGGGTTCCTCGGCCTTCTTCACATGGAAATCGTCCAGGAGCGCCTGGAGCGGGAATACGGGCTCGAGCTCATCACGACCGCTCCGACCGTAGGGTACCGCGCCGTCCGGCGGGACGGAAGCGTGGTGGAAGTGGACAGCCCGGCAAGGCTTCCCGAGCCCCTCGCGCTCGACCATGTCGAGGAACCCGTCATCCTCGCCACCATCCATCTGCCGTCGGAGCACCTGGGAGCGGTCATCAAGCTCTGCGAAGAGCGGAGGGGGATCCAGAGGCAGATGAAGTTCCTCTCTTCGAACCGCGTCATCCTCGAGTACGAATTGCCCCTCAACGAAATCGTCCTCGATTTCTACGACAAGCTCAAAACCGCCTCGCGCGGGTACGCATCCATGGATTACGAACTGCTCGAGTTCCGCCCGTCCGATCTGGTGAAACTCGACATCCTGATCAACGGGGAGAAAGTGGACGCTCTCTCGCTCATCGTCCACCGTGACCAGGCATATTACAAGGGACGGGACGTGGCCGAGCGTCTCCGGAAGCTCATTCCCCGGCAGCTTTTCGAAGTGGTCATCCAGGCCTCCATCGGGTCGAAGGTGATCGCGCGGGAATCCGTGAGGGCCATCAGCAAGAACGTCATCGCGAAATGTTACGGAGGGGACGTCACCCGGAAGAGAAAACTGCTGGAGAAGCAGAAAGAAGGGAAGAAGAGGATGAAGCAGGTGGGCACCGTGGAGATCCCCCAGGAGGCCTTTCTCTCCATTTTGAAGGTAAAGGAATGACGGGAAGAAGAGAACCCAGGGGCGCCGGCCCGGACGGACCGTCGGCCTCCTCCGCCCGGGGAGAACATTCCCCCGGGGTGGCAGGAGAGGAGATGCGGCAAAAAGGAAAGCTGCGCGAGTACGTCGAGGCGTTCGCCGTTGCCCTTCTGATCGCCCTCCTGGTACGGACATTTGTCATCCAGGCGTTCAAGATTCCGTCGGGATCGATGGAGAACACACTGCTCGTCGGCGATCACATCTTCGTGAACAAGTTTCTCTACGGGTACCACGTCCCGTATACGAAGGGGCGGATCCTCGCGTTTCAAACGCCGCAGCGCGGGGACATCATCGTGTTCGTCTTCCCCGAGGATCCCAGCAAGGATTTCATCAAGCGCGTCGTTGCCATCCCGGGAGACATGGTGGAGATCCGGGACAAGGTGGTCATACTCAACGGGGAACCTCTCCGGGAGGAGTACACGCGGTTCGCCGACGGGGAGATGACCGACGGGTTCGTGCGCAGCAGGGACAACATGCCGCCGGTAAAGGTTCCGGCCGGGGAATATTTCGTCATGGGAGACAACCGCGACCGATCCTACGATTCCCGGTTCTGGGGCTTCGTCGACGAGGATGCGGTCATCGGAAAAGCCTTGTTCATCTACTTCTCCCTGGACTGGGGGATCGACCTGCAGTGGTACCAGTTCTGGCGATACCCGGAGCTCGTTCGGTGGGAACGGATCGGAGACATGCTGCGCTAGTCGGTCTCCAATCCTGTTGACGAAGGGGACCGCAGCCGGTATCATGGGAACAAACCTTTTAAGCTAACCCCGTGAGGTTAGCAAAGGATGAACATGGGTCCCAGCATTGGTCGATATCACCTCCCCGTTTGAGCGGGGGGGTTTTTTTTTGTCCGCCACAAACCACCGCAGGTACCGAAGAGGGCAGGAGAGATGAAAAAAAGCGGAAGAAAACTGATTCTGGACGGGAAGGGAATGGACCGCGTTCTCTCGCGTCTGACCCACGAGATCCTCGAGAAGAACAGGGGGGCCGAGGAGATCGCCCTCGTCGGGATCTGCTCCGGGGGGGTTCCTCTGTCCCGGGTCATCCAGGGAAAGATCCGGTCGATCGAAGGGGTCGACGTGCCGGCCGGGTATGTGGACATCACCCTCTATCGGGATGACCTTTCCCGGGCGGGATACCAGCCCAGGCTCAAGAGAACGTGTTCACGGGAAGGACCATCCGGGCCGCGATGGACGCGCTGATCGACTTCGGACGCCCCAAGAACATCCAGCTCGCCGTCCTGATCGACCGGGGGCACCGCGAACTGCCCATCCGGGCCGACTACGTGGGAAGGAACGTCCCCACGGCGCGCTCCGAAACCATCGAGGTCGTCGTCGAGGGGGAGATGGAAGGGTGGAAAGTCTTTCTCCGGGAATCCCCCCCGGGAAAGGGGGAGTAGACACCATGGAGTGGCGACGGAAACACGTCCTCGGGTTGGCGGATTTCAGCACGGAGGAGATCGAGTTCGTCATCGATACCGCCCGGTCGATGGAGGATGTCCTGACGAGAGACATCAAGAAGGTTCCCGCACTCCGGGGAAAGACGGTCGTCAACCTGTTCTTCGAGGCGAGCACCCGGACCCGGACTTCCTTCGAGATCGCGGGGAAGCGTCTTTCGGCGGACATGGTGAATTTCAGCTCCGCGGTGTCCAGCGTCGGGAAAGGGGAGACCCTCCTGGACACGGCAAGGAATATCGATTCGATGAAGCCGAGCATCATCGTGATCCGTCATCCGGCGTCCGGAGCAGCCCACTTTCTTTCCCGGTACGTCTCGTGTTCGGTCATCAATGCGGGGGATGGCTCCAACGAGCATCCAACGCAGGGACTTCTGGACCTGTACTCCGTACTTAAGGTTAAAGATAAGGTGAAGGGCCTAAAAATATCGATTATCGGAGATATATTGCATAGCAGAGTCGTTCGTTCCAGCCTGCATTCCTTCGGCCGGATGGGAGCGGATCTGTGGCTTTGTGGACCGGCTTCTCTCGTCCCGAGGGAGATGGGGAGATCAGGGGCAACCATCACGTACGACATCCGGGAGGCGGTACGGAACGCCGATGTCGTGATGATGCTGAGGATTCAGCTCGAAAGACAGAAAAGAGCCTTTTTCCCATCATTGAGAGAGTATGCACGCAAGTACGGGCTGAACTCCGAGATTTTCTCCCTTGCCAAAAAGGACGCCGTGATCATGCATCCGGGTCCGATTAATCGCGGGGTGGAACTGTCCGATGAGCTGGCCGACAGCGCGCATTCGATCATCCTGAACCAGGTGGAGTCCGGCGTCGCCATCCGAATGGCGCTCCTTTACCTTCTCGCGGGGGGGCACAATGCTGCTCATTAAAGAAGGACGAGTGATCGATCCCGATTCGGGAAGGGATGAACCGGGGAGCATCGTGGTTGCGGACGGGAAGGTGGCGGATTTCCTTCCCGGCGGAGAAGCTCCCAAGACCTTTGACGGCACGGTGATCGACGCGGCCGGGAAATGGGTTCTCCCGGGCCTGATCGACATGCACGTCCACCTCCGCGATCCCGGATTCGAGTGGAAAGAGGACATTCGGACGGGGACGGTCGCAGCCGCCTCGGGGGGGTTCGCCTCCGTCGTCTGCATGGCGAACACCAACCCGGTGAACGACCATCCGGAAGTGACGCGGTACATCCGGGAGAAGGCGGCGTCCCAGGGGACGGCGAACGTATTCCCCGTGGCCGCTGTCACACGCGGGCTGGAAGGGAGGGAGATGACGGACTTCGCGGAGCTCCAGGAAGCGGGGGCCATCGCATTCTCGGACGACGGGCGGCCGGTGCGCAGCGCACTGATCCTCAGGCGAGCCCTCGAATACGCCAAGGCGTTCGACCTTCTTCTCATGGAACACGCCGAGGACCACGAGTTGTCCGAGGGGGGAGCCGCGAACGAGGGGTGGACCGCCCACCGTCTCGGGATTCCCTCCATCCCTTCCGCGGCCGAGGAAATCGCCATCGCGCGGGACATCCTCCTCGCGCGTCTCACGGGAGGGCGCATCCACATCCAGCATATCAGCACGAAAATGGGGGTCGACCTCCTTCGGATGGGAAAACGGGCAGGGGTCCGCGTGACGGGCGAAACCGCGCCGCATTACTTCACGCTCACCGATGCCGCGATCGAAGGCTACAACACCCATGCGAAAATGAACCCTCCGCTCCGGGGGGAAGAGGACAGGATGGCGATCCTCGAGGGGATCGTCGACGGAACGATCGACGTCATCGCAAGCGACCATGCCCCGCACGACGATTACACGAAGCGGTGCGAATTCATCGCGGCGTCCAATGGGATCATCGGCCTCGAGACCGCGCTTCCCCTTTCGATGGGGCTTCTCGCCGGGGGGAAGGTGACGCCGGCCCGGCTCGTGGAGCTCATGAGCGCAGCTCCCGCCCGCATCCTGGGTCTCAAGGAGAAAGGATCTCTCCGAAAGGGAGCGGACGCCGACATTACCATCGTGGATCCGGAAACAGAGTGGGAATTCGGGGAGGCGGACGTCCGTTCGAAATCGCGCAACACCCCGTTCTTCGGCTGGAAGATGAGGGGGCGGGCAGTCGCCGTCCTCTGCCGTGGACGGATCACACACTCCCTTCTCAAGGGGGTCGCTCCCGTTGCCTGAGAGGAAAGCGATCCTCGCGCTGGCCGACGGAACCGTATACCACGGAACCGCGTTCGGGCACATCGGCGAGAGTGGCGGGGAGGTCGTCTTCAACACCGGCATGACCGGATACCAGGAGGTGCTCACGGACCCATCCTACAAGGGACAGATGGTGACCATGACCTATCCCGAGATCGGGAACACCGGGATCAACCCGGAAGACGTGGAGTCCACGCGCCCCTGGGTGGAAGGGTTCATCGTGCGGGAGGCATGGCACCTGCCATCGAACTGGCGTTACGTGGAGTCCCTCGACGGATACCTCCGCCGGTACCACATCTGCGGGATATCGGGCATCGACACCCGTGCCCTGACGAGACGTCTTCGCGACGGTGGATCGCAGATGGGGATCCTCTCCTCCGTCGACGTCGATGAAAAACGCCTGGTGCAAAAAGCGAAGGATCTTCCGTCGATCGTCGGTCGCGACCTCGTGCGGGAAGTCACGTCGCACCGGGAAACCCGCTGGATAACCGGCGACTGGGACCTGGAAAAAGGGTACCTTCCCGCTGCCGAGTACCGCTCCCGGTTCGGCGCCTTTCCGAAGGTGATCGCGATCGACTACGGGATCAAGCAGAACATCCTGCGGATGCTTGTATCCCATGGCATGGAGGTGACCCTGGTTCCCTCGGAGACTGCCGCCTCCGCGATCCTGGCACGGCAACCCGACGGCGTCTTCCTGTCCAACGGCCCCGGAGATCCCGAAGGCGTCCCGTACGCCATGAACACCGTCCGGGAACTCCTGGGGAAGGTACCGATATTCGGGATCTGCCTCGGGCACCAGATCATGGGGCTCGCCCTCGGAGGAACGACGTTCAAGCTGAAGTACGGGCACCACGGGTGCAACCAGCCGGTCATGGACCTTGCCACCGGCAAGGTCGAGATCACGAGCCAGAACCACAATTTCTCCGTGGACGCCACGTCCCTTGGAGACCGGGCAAGGATCACCCACGTCAACCTGAACGACAAAACGGTCGAGGGCCTGAGCGTGGCGTCTTTACGGTGTTTTTCGGTGCAGTACCATCCGGAGGCTTCCCCCGGCCCCCACGACTCCCGCTCCCTGTTCACGCGGTTTTATCGGCTTCTCACCGGGGGAGAGGAACCGTAATTGGACATCGCAGGACTGGAGGACCGCTACGAAGGCGGGATGCGCGCTCTGGAACGCTGCCTTCTGTGCCCGCGCGCCTGCGGCGTGAACCGGAGAGAAGGTCAGACGGGATTCTGCGGGGCGGGGATGCTTCCCCGTGTCGCGGCTGTTTCCGTCCATCACGGAGAGGAACCCCCGATCACCGGTTCCCGCGGTTCCGGCACCGTGTTCTTCAGCCACTGCAACATGCGATGCATCTTCTGCCAGAACTACCCGATCAGTCAGCTTGGAATCGGAGAGATGTTGTCGACGGAGGAACTCGGCGAACGGCTGCTTTGGCTGGAGCGGAAAGGGGCCCACAACGTGAACTTCGTCACCCCGACGCCTCACGTTCCCCAGCTCATCGGCGCGGTTCTCGCCGCCCGGAAAAAAGGATTCGCCCTCCCCGTGGTGTACAACAGCAATGGGTTCGATTCCCTGTACGCGCTGGAACTGCTCGAGGGGGTGGTCGACATCTTCCTGCCGGACGTGAAAACCGTCTCTCCCCGCCTGGCAGAGGAGGTTTCCTCGACGCCCGCCTATCCCGGGCACAACGCCGCGGCGGTCTCCGAGATGGTCCGCCAGGTGGGAGCACTTTCGGTCGGAGAGGACGAAATCGCTCGCAGGGGTGTTCTCATCCGCCACCTCGTCCTCCCGGGAAAGGTGCACGAGACCGAGAAGGTGCTCGGGGCTCTCCGGAAGACCCACGGAACGCAGATCCCCCTGTCCCTCATGAGCCAGTATTTTCCGGCGCACCGGGCTGCCTCTTTCCCGGGGTATGAGAGGAGGCTCTCCCGGGAAGAGTACGAGCATTCCGTGGAGACCGCCCTGCGGCTGGGATTCGAAAACGTGTTCCTCCAGGAGATCTAGTGCCGAAACGAACCGACCTCCGGAAAATCATGCTCATCGGCTCCGGCCCCATCATCATCGGCCAGGCGTGCGAGTTCGACTACTCCGGGACCCAGGCGTGCAAGGCGCTCAAGGAGGAGGGGTACACGGTTGTGCTGGTCAACAGCAACCCTGCGACCATCATGACCGACACCGATTTTGCCGACCGCACCTACATCGAGCCGATCACGCCGGACATGGTGGCGAAGATCATCGCCCGGGAGCGGCCCGACGCCCTTCTTCCCACGATCGGAGGGCAGACGGGACTCAACATCGCCGTATCGCTGCACGAGATGGGAATCCTTCAGAAGTATGCCGTGGAGCTCATCGGGGCCAACTTCGATGCCATCCAGAAAGCCGAGGACCGGGACCGGTTCCGGAAAGCGATGGAAGCATTGGGGCTCGTCGTCCCGCGTTCCGGCTACATCCGGTCCCTGGACGAGGCGCTCCAGGTGATCCCGGAGATCGGGTACCCGGCCATCATCCGGCCCTCCTTCACCCTCGGCGGGACAGGCGCAGGGATCGCCTACAACCGGGAAGAGGTCGAAAACGCCGTACGATGGGCCCTGGACGCCTCCCCGAAACGGACCGTCCTCATCGAGCAGTCGGTCATCGGATGGAAAGAGTTCGAACTCGAGGTGATGAGGGACCTGAAGGATAACGTGGTGATCGTCTGCTCGATCGAAAATCTCGACCCGATGGGAATCCACACCGGCGACTCGATCACCGTCGCCCCGGCGCAGACGCTCACCGACAAGGAATACCAGTTGATGCGGAACGCCGCCATAAGCATCATCCGGGAAATCGGCGTGGACACGGGGGGAAGCAATATCCAGTTCGCCGTTCACCCCGATACGGGGGAGATGGTCGTCATTGAAATGAACCCCCGCGTTTCCCGTTCCTCCGCCCTTGCGTCGAAGGCGACCGGCTTTCCCATCGCCAAAATCGCCGCGAAACTCTCTGTCGGCTATACCCTCGACGAGATCCCCAACGACATCACCCGGGAGACGCCCGCCTGCTTCGAGCCATCCATCGACTACGTGGTGACCAAAATTCCCCGGTTCACGTTCGAAAAGTTTCCCCAGACGGAGGATATCCTCGGCACGCAGATGAAATCGGTGGGGGAGGTCATGGCGATCGGCCGGACCTTCAAGGAATCCCTCCAGAAAGCGCTTCGCTCCCTCGAGGTCGGGATCCACGGGTTCGACCCCGTTCTTCCGCACGGGGAAGGGACTCCCGATACCCGGCGGAAAGCGATCGAGGAAAAACTGCGCCGCCCCAACTCCCGTCGGCTTCTGTACATCGGAGAGGCCATCCGGGACGGATGGAGAATCGAGGAGATCAACCGGATGACCGGGATCGACGTCTGGTTCCTCGAGAACATCCGGCAGATCATCGCGGAAGAGGCGATTCTGCTGCGCCGGGGAGAGCGGGTCCGGGCTCTCGCGGAAGGCGGCGGGGATGCGGGCGAGGAGGCGGATACGGTCCGGCGGGCGAAGTCGATGGGATTCTCCGACAGGAGGCTCGCAAAGCTCTTCGGGATGAACGAGGATGCGGTCCGGAACCTCCGTCTCCGCTCGGGGATCCGCCCCGGGTTCAAGAGGGTGGATACGTGCGGGGCGGAATTCGAGGCATTCACCCCCTACTTCTACTCCTCGTACGACGAAGAAAACGAGGCGATGCCATCCCCCCGGAAGAAGGTGGTGATCCTCGGGGGAGGACCCAACCGGATCGGGCAGGGAATCGAGTTCGACTACTGCTGCGTGCATGGCGTCTTCGCCCTGAGGGAGGAAGGGTTCGAGGCGATCATGGTCAACTGCAACCCCGAGACGGTTTCGACCGACTACGACACCTCGGACAGGCTCTACTTCGAGCCCCTCACCAAGGAGGATGTGCTTGCGATCATCGAGAAGGAGAAACCGATCGGCGTCATCGTCCAGTTCGGCGGCCAGACGCCGCTGAAGCTGGCGGTCCCCCTGGAAAGGGAAGGGGTGCCGATTCTCGGGACATCCCCCGACAGCATCGACCGGGCGGAGGACCGGGAGCGGTTCAAGGAACTCCTGGACCATTCCGGCCTCAGGCAACCGACAAACGGAATCGGGCGGTCTGCCGAGGAGGCGGTTTCCATCGCGGGGCGGATCGGATATCCCGTTCTCCTTCGGCCCTCCTATGTCCTGGGGGGTCGGGCCATGGAGATCGTGCATGACGAAGAGGGACTCCGGCAGTACCTCGCCAGCGCGGTCGATGCGTCCGAGGAGAAGCCGGTGCTCATCGACAAGTTTCTCGAGGACGCCATCGAGATCGACGTCGACGCGATCGCGGACGGAGAGACCGTCGTCGTCGGCGGGGTGATGGAGCACATCGAGGAGGCGGGGGTGCACTCGGGCGATTCCGCGTGCTCCCTGCCGCCTCATTCGATTTCCCCCGAAATCACGCGGGAGATCGTCCGGCAGACGAAGATCCTCGCGAAGGAACTCGGAGTGGTGGGCCTGATGAACGTGCAATTTGCCGTCAAGAAGGGGGAGATTTTCATCCTGGAAGTCAACCCCCGTGCTTCCCGAACCGTCCCCTTCGTAAGCAAGGCGATCGGGATCCCTCTGGCGAAGCTGGCCGCCAAGATCATGGTCGGCCGGAAGCTGGCCGAGTTCGGATTGCCGGAAACCATCGTCCCGGAACACATCAGCGTCAAGGAGGCCGTGTTTCCCTTCATCAAGTTTCCGGACGTCGACACGATTCTCGGCCCCGAGATGAAATCGACCGGCGAGGTGATGGGAATCGACTCCAAGTTCGGGAGGGCGTTCGCCAAGTCGCAGATCGCAGCGGGGATGATGCTTCCCCGAGAGGGAAAAGTGTTCCTCAGCGTCCGCGACGCCGACAAGACCGGAATGCTCGGACCGGCGCGGATGCTCCATGAGTGCGGTTTCCGCATAGCGGCCACCCGGGGCACCGCAGATTTCCTGAGCCGGAACGGAATCCCGGCGGAACCGATCCTCAAGATCAACGAGGGGCGGCCTCACGTCGCCGACCTCATCAAGAACGGCGAGATCGCCCTCGTCATCAACACGCCGCTGGGCGCCCAGTCGAAAGCCGATTCGTACTATATCCGCCGGACCGCGCTCGTCTACAACATCCCGTACGTTACGACGCTCGCCGCGGCGAAGGCGGTGGCCCATGCCATCTCCCATCTGATCGGGGAAGACCTCTCCGTCCGGAGTCTCCAGGAATACCATGGGGAACGGGGCAGGCAGACCCGGGAGAGCACACGGGGAAGCGGGAGCGGGCAGTAAGGGTGCCGGGATCTCCCTCCATCCAGTACGTCAAGGGGGTCGGTCCCCGGCTCGCCGAGAAGCTTGCCGCCCGCGGCATCCGGACCCCGCACGACGCCCTCTTCTTCTTCCCGAAAGGGTACGAGGACCGGAGGCGGATCGTTCCCCTGCGGTCGGTCGAGCCCGGGATGACCGTTCCCGTGAAGGGGCAGGTCCTTGGGGTGCGGGGCGGCGGAAGGGGGTGGGGAGGAAGGCGCCTGTTCGAGGTGGTCCTCTCCGATGGGACCGGGCGTCTCTCCGCCAAGTGGTTTCACTACCGGCCATCGCTTGCGGAAAGGTTCCGGGTGGGGGAAACCGCGGTCCTGTGCGGGCCGGTCCGGCTCTTCCAGTTCCGGCTGGAGATGCACCATCCCGAGATTCTGGCGGCAGCGGACGAAAGCGATCCCGTGAACATGGGTCGGATCGTTCCGGTGTACCCCCTTGTCGAGGGGATTCCCCCGCGCACCCTCCGGAAGATCCAGTGGGAGGTCGTACGGAAATACGCCTCGACGGAGAAGGAGATCTTCCCCCGGTGGATCCTCGATGCGGCCGACGTTCCTCCCGTCCACGAGTCGCTCGAGACGCTGCACTTCCCCCCTCCGGAGGCGGACGCGGAAACCCTCCTCTCCTTTTCCTCACCTCCCCAGCAGCGCCTCATCTTCGGGGAGCTGTTCTTCATCCAGTGGGTCCTGGCGAGGCGACGGTCCGGCGTGATGAAGGAAGTCGCGAAGCCCTTGCGGTGGGACAGGGATATCGTGGCGGAGATCAAGAGAAGGCTCCCGTTCCGGCTGACGGACGCGCAGCGACGTGTCCTGAACGAGATCCTGAAGGACATGTCCCACCCCCACCCCATGCACCGCCTGCTGCAAGGGGATGTGGGGAGCGGGAAGACCATCGTCGCCTGGGTTGCGGCGATGGTGGCCTGGCGGAAAGGGGTGCAAACGGCACTGATGGCTCCCACCGAGATCCTCGCGGAGCAGCATTACAACAGGTTTTCCGCACTGTGTGACGGCCTCCCGGTCCGGATCGTCCTTCTCACCTCCTCTCTTTCCGCACCGAAGAGGGAAAAGGCGCGGGAGGAGATCCGGGAAGGAAAAGCGGACGTGGTGATCGGAACCCATGCGATCATCCAGGAGGGGGTCGAGTTCCGGGAGATGGCCCTTGGCATCATCGACGAGCAGCACCGGTTCGGTGTCCTGCAGCGGGCGGCCCTTCGCGGGAAAGGGAGGATGTCCCCCCATCTTCTCGTGATGACCGCGACGCCGATCCCCCGCACCCTGGCGATGACCCTGTACGGAGACCTTGACGTCTCCGTCATCGACGAGATGCCGCCGGGAAGGAAAACGGTGGAGACCACGGTGGTCTCGGAGGAAAAGAGGAGCGAGGCCTGGGAAAGAGTCCGGAAGGAACTGCTGGCGGGAGGGCAGGCATACATCATCCTTCCCCTCGTGGAAGAATCGGAAAAGCTGACGCTGCGGGACGCCAAGAGAACGTACGAACGCGTCCGGAAGGCCTTTCCCGATGCCGGGGTCGGACTCCTGCACGGCCGGATGAAGCCCGACGAAAAGGAATCCGTGATGCATCGTTTCCAGAAGGGGGAGATCCGGATCCTTGTCTCCACGACGGTCGTGGAGGTGGGTGTGGACGTTCCGGAAGCCACCGTCATGATGGTGGAGCACGCCGAACGGTTCGGTCTGTCCCAGCTTCACCAGCTCCGCGGTCGCGTGGGGAGGGGAAGCCGCCCTTCCGTCTGCCTCCTGATGGTCGGGGGAGAACAGGGTGAGGATGCGGCGGCGCGCCTCTCCGTGATGGAAAGGACGAACGACGGCTTCCGGATCGCCGAGGAGGACCTGAAGATCCGGGGGCCCGGGGAGTTCGCCGGCGTGCGGCAATCCGGCATTCCCGATCTCGTCTTTTCCGACATCGTCCGGGACGCCCGGATCCTCGCGAGGTCCCGGGAGATCGCCATCATGCTTCTGGAGCGGGATCCGGATCTTTCCGATCCCGAGCACGCGGGGGTGAAAAGCTGGCTGGAACGCAAGGACGCTGCCGCCAGCGCCTGGGAGTAGAAGGGGACCCTCCCGAAACCGGCAATCCCTCTGCCGAAATTGACTTACCCATCCAGATTCATTAGCATATCTTGTTTACACTTCCTCAGGAGACCGACCATGGAGGAATTCCCACGGATCAAGCGGCTTCCGCCCTACGTCCTGTCCGTTGTGACCGACCTCAAGGCGAAGATGCGGAAGGCGGGCGAGGATATCATCGATCTCGGGATGGGAAACCCGGACCTTCCGACACCGAAGCACATCGTCGACAAGCTGATCGAGGCCTCCCGGAACCCCCGGAACCACCGCTACTCCGCCTCGCGGGGAATCCCGAAGCTCCGGCTTGCCATATGCAACTGGTACAAGAGGAAATTCCACGTGGACCTGGATCCGGACACGGAGGCGATCGCCACCATCGGAGCCAAGGAGGGGCTGTCCCATCTCGTTCTGTCTGTCATGGGACCCGGCGACATCGCCCTGGTACCGAACCCCACCTATCCGATCCACGCCTACTCCGTGATCATCGCGAATGCGGACGTTCGGTCGATCTCGCTCACCAGCGGGGAGGGGGATTTCCTGGACCGGACCCGGCGAGCGATGAAAACCATATGGCCCAAGCCGAAGCTCCTGATCATTTCCTTCCCGCACAACCCGACGACGGAGGTCGTGGATCTCGACTTCTTCCGGCGCATCGTGGAGTTCGCGAAGGAGCATGAACTCCTCGTGGTTCACGACCTGGCCTACGCCGATCTCGTCTTCGATGGGTACAAGGCCCCTTCCATTCTGCAAGTCCCCGGCGCAAAGGACGTGGCCGTGGAACTGTACTCCATGTCGAAGGGATACTCGATGCCCGGGTGGCGCGTCGGGTTTGTCGTCGGGAACAGGCACATGGTGGGAGCCCTGACCCGCATCAAGAGCTACCTCGACTACGGGATGTTCCAGGCGATCCAGGTTGCGGCCACGGTAGCCCTGAACGGCCCCTACCGCGTGGTGGAGGAAGCGGTGGAGGTGTACCGGAAGCGGAGAGATTGCCTGGTGGACGGATTCGCACGGATCGGCTGGGATTTTCCGAAACCGCAAGGAACGATGTTCGTCTGGGCCCCTATCCCGGAGCCTTTCCGGGCGATGGGATCCGTCGAGTTCTCCAAGTTTCTGTTGACCAAGGGGAAAGTAGCCGTCTCCCCGGGGTTCGGCTTCGGGGAGCACGGGGAAGGGTTTGTGCGGTTCGCCCTGGTGGAGAATGAGCACCGGATACGGCAGGCGATCCGCGGGACGAAGGCCATCCTTCAGGCACCCGCCAAGGTAAGGGTCCGGTGAACGGGGCGACCCGGGAGATCGGAGTAGGGATCATCGGCTTCGGGACCGTGGGCTCGGGGACCGCCAAGCTCCTCCTGGAAAACGCCGAGCTTCTTCGTCGGCGGGTGGGTGCCCCCATCCGTCTGGTGCAGGTCGCCGATCTCGACATCGAGCGCGACCGGGGGGTACCGCTTCCCGACGGGTTGCTGACCACGGACGGGTTCCAGGTGATCCGGAACCCTGCTGTCCACATCGTGGTCGAGCTGGTCGGGGGGAAAACCGACGCCAGGGACTTCCTGTTCGAAGCGATCCGGCAGGGAAAATCCGTCGTCACGGCGAACAAGGCGCTCCTGGCGGAGCACGGGGAGGAAATCAGCAAAGCGGTGACCGCCGCCGGGGTGGACATCGGGTTCGAGGCCAGCGTCGGGGGGGGGATCCCCATCATCCGGGCAATGCGGGAGGGACTTGCGGCCAACCGGATCAACGAGGTCTACGGGATCATCAACGGGACCTGCAACTACATCCTCAGCCGGATGACCAATGAGGGCAAGGAATTTACGGACGTCCTGGCGGAGGCGCAATCGATCGGACTTGCGGAGGCGGACCCGTCTTTCGACGTGGACGGGATCGATTCCGCCCACAAGCTTTCCATTCTCGTGTGGCTCGCTACGGGAGGAACCGTACCGCTCGAGAAGATCTACGTCGAGGGGATCCGCGACATATCCGCCCAGGACATCGGATTCGCCCGCGAGTTTGGATACACGATCAAGCTCCTCGCCATCGCGAAACAGACGGGGAACGGCATCGAGGTGCACGTGCACCCGACGATGATCCCTTCCGACCACCTGCTGGCCACAGTCGGCGGTTCCTTCAACGCGATCTACGTGAAGGGCGACTTCGTCGGATCATCGCTGTATTACGGGCAGGGGGCGGGAAAGCTTCCGACCGCATCGGCGGTTGTGAGCGACGTGATCGAGATCGCGCGCAACATCCGGAAGGGGGTCTCCGGACGGATCCCGGCAAGCGGGTATCACGACCATCTCCCCGGGAAAGGAACCACGGTTTCCCCTTTCACGGACGTGGATTCCGAGCATTACCTTCGATTCCAGGTGATCGACAAGCCGGGGGTCCTGTCCAAGATCGCCGGCGTCCTCGGAAGCCACCAGATCAGCATCTCCTCCGTCATCCAGAAAGGGCGACGGAAGGAGAGCGCCGTGGCGATCTTCATCGTGACCCACCACGCGAAGGAAAAGGACATGCGCGCCGCCCTCGAGGAGACGGACCGTCTTCCCGTCGTCCTCGACCGGACCCGCATGATCCGGATCGAAAACAACCTGTAACCGATGACCAGGAACCTCCTTATGCCCTGGAAAGGGATCATTCGCAGGTACCGCGACCTCCTGCCGGCCGTGCCCGAGGAGTGCATCGTGACCCTTCTCGAGGGAAACACCCCGCTCGTGCCCGCGCCTACCCTGGCCCGGTCCATCGCTCCCGGGACGGAACTCTACCTGAAGTACGAGGGGCTGAACCCGACCGGGTCCTTCAAGGACCGTGGAATGACGATGGCGGTGTCGGTGGCGAAGGCGGAAGGAGCGGACTCCGTCATCTGCGCATCCACGGGAAACACGTCCGCGTCCGCGGCGGCCTATGCGGCAAGGGCGGGCATGAAGGCGTATGTCCTCATCCCGGAGGGAAAGATCGCCCACGGAAAGCTGTCCCAGGCGATGATCCACGGCGCCCAGGTCAT
>WOR8_10001815_pt1 | contig 21408 bp, 19 predicted proteins | sample DeeMarSeWOR38_10_FD_19890 | JGI IMG/M metagenome (IMG submission 19890) | reverse complement strand
ACCAAGCAAACGTTTTACCTGGCTGGAATTGGAACCGTCGTTTGCCTCCTGGCTTTATTTTCTATTTTTCAATTCAAAAAAAGAACTTTACAAATAAAATTAGGCGCCTTAAATGCATTTTTAATGATGGCTTTTATTGCAACTGCAACCTTCTTTATTTATCAGGGAGAAAGCAAAATCGGTATGGAATCCAGAGGTATTTTTAAACCTGGTTATTTTTTACCATTAGTTGCTATGATATTGAATTCATTGGCAAACAGGTATATAAAAAAGGACGAAGACCTGATAAAATCAGTTGACAGAATACGATAACCAAAATTTTAGGAAGACTCGCTATACTAGCAATGGATTTAAATAAAAAAGCATGGAGTTTATAGAATCTCCATGCTTTATTCTTAAAAAATTCTTCTGTTTAATTCGAACCCTTGAATTTTTTGATTCCAACCAAAAGGTTTTCCCATAAAAACTCATAAGGAACTACCTCAAAATCCACAAAAGATTCACCGGCTACTTCCGATTCTAAAAGTTTGTCCTGAAGATATTTGCTCTTCAGTACAATAGTATCATAATCTCTATTGTGAATAGCAATCTTATGCAATAGCTTTCCAAAGGTCTTTGTCCGCTTACTATAACTATTGTTCAGATACTTAATTATATATTCATCCAAAGCTTTAAGTTTAACATGAAGTCCAGACAGTTCTCCATCAGCAAGATTCATGATCTGTAAAATCAAAATTGCCACATTATATCCGGCATGTTCTTTTGAGAATTCAGGAGTTTCTTCAATAAATATCTCGTAGTTAAATTTCTTGATGATTTTCTTATCACCGGTGAGGTAATAAAGATAGCTTCTGAAAATATTCCATTTCATTAATTCTTTCTCCTCCAGATCGCCAAATGACTTGTTAGATGCGACCCGAATGAAAATTTCGGATGCCTTAGTAAATTTTTTATTTTGGATGTGAAGTATCACATATTTTTCAGCAAATGAAAACCAATCCTTCGAGGTATTATCAATTTCATTGAGCATTTGCTCCAGGAAGATACTCCCCTCCTTAAATTTTCTTAACTTAATTAAAGCATTTCCTTTAGAAAAATTAGCAAATAACTTATCGAATCTTTTTTGATTTATTTTACCATTCTGATAATCCCTTTCTACCTCGTAAATAAGCTTCAATACATTTTCGAAATCACCGGTTAATTCATAATACCATACCTTCAATTTGAAATATTTTTCAAAAATATTATAAGATTTGGTTTTGCGAGCCAGTGTCTCCAATTCTTTTATGGCATCTTTGTACGGCTCAAAGTATTTCTTACGATTATTTACCGTGCTGTTTATGGTCAATCTGTTCTCCTGAAAAATACCATCAGCCTGTTCTTCAAGTCTTTCAAGAGCTTCAAGTTCGTTGAGCTGCACTTTTATATTTTGAAATAACTTTGGTCTGTATGTTTTAGCATATACTTCGCGAAGTTCTCTCAGACAATCAATCGCAATTACTGTATATTCACTTTCTTTTGCCAGATCCAAAGTTTTATAGAGCATTTTTGTGCCCAGCCTTGTTTCATTAATGTTTAGAAGCATCCTTGAAAAATGCAGATAATCCAGTGCCTCCTGGTAAATATTAATTGATTTGCCAAAACTCATGGATGAAAAATCCATAAAAAAAAGGTGATTCAGCAATTTCCTGTTCAATCTGGATTTTAACATCCTGAATTTGAAATCCACCTCCTCAGTACCATAAATGCCATGTGAGGCATCCACATCGTCAGTAAATTCCCCATTTTTAATTCCTAAAAACAGGTTCATTTCTTTATTGCCATTCTGGTGTTGGCTCTTTAGATCCAGTAGTGGCAGGTTTTTTTTGGTGTGGTCTGTAATAATTTTGATTAAGTCTTTAATTTCATCCATCGCTTACGCTTTAAATTTAAATACGTTTAACAATAATTTACCTTCCCCTCATTTCCTCAATGGCGATCGTCTATGTTCAAGTATATAAAAGTGTAAAGGTGTCAAAATCACCACTACTCCATCTACTATTATATATATCCTCTTAAAAAAATAGTAGTCATGGTCTTGACTATTGCGAAGTCTGTTATCAACTGCTATGCCTATCCGTAAACAGACAATAAAACAATCAAAGGTGAAAAATATTTAATTCAAATATTAAAGTATTCTGTAACCTGCCCAAATGTGTAGACAGACAGGCCAAAACTGTCGACTAATGAATTTCAAGTCTGATAATTGCCATGCAAGATTTCAACTGATTTTTAATACTTTCAACCTGAGAAAATCCACAATTAGACTTGCTTGTTGTTAAAAAGTGGAAATAACATCGCTATATGACAATTTTTACTTTTGAATATACATTCGATTTTCGAATGCTTTATTGTTGATAATTCTATTTATTTAATAAAATGAATATCAAATCTTGTCGGGAAAAAACATAATTTAAGGATAACATATAATATGCAAAATTCATGCAATCTAACTTCTGGGATGAAATTCTTCAATGACCTGCTTTAAATACTCCCTGTCAAGATGTGTGTAAATCTCGGTGGTTGTAATTGACTCATGTCCCAGCATTTCCTGAACAGCTCTTAGATCGGCACCACCTTCCACCAGGTGCGTAGCAAAAGAATGCCGGAAGGTATGAGGGCTTATGGTTTTTCCTATTCCGGCAACTTTACCTAATTCTTTAATTATGGTGAAGATCATCACCCTTGTCAAGCTCTTTCCCCGTCGGTTGAGGAATACAACGTTTTCAAATCCTTTCTTGACTCTAATATGGCAACGAATCTCTTCGATGTAAATTTGTAAATACTTAATAGCTGATCTACCGATAGGTACAAGCCGTTCTTTATTCCCTTTACCTAAAACCCTTAAAAATCCAATGTCAAAATATACCTGGTTCATTTTCAGATTAATGAGCTCGGACACTCGAAGGCCAGAGCTATAAAGTACCTCCAGTATGGCCCGGTTTCTACTCCCTTCCGGAGTTGACATGTCGATCGAATCAAATATTTTCTCTATCTCATGGATATTCAATACATCCGGTAGTTTCCTGCCCAATTTTGGAGAATCGATCAATTCAGCAGGATTTTTGGTTATAATTTCCTCATATTCGAGGAATGCATAAAATGATTTAATACCGGATAGCATCCTCGACTGCGTATATGCCGACAATTCACTTATGTAGGTTAAAAAATCCTGGATTACTTCCGTAGTGACTCGCTGAGGACTTAGCTCCAAATTGGAGATATCGACAAACTGTTTTAGTTTTGCGACGTCGCTTACGTAGGCCTGAATTGAATTTTCAGAAAGTGACCGTTCAAGCCTTAAATAATTGGCAAATTGGCGTAAGAGTGTATCCCAATTCATTTAAACAAAATAGCTAATGGCACTATTAATCATCAACGGCCCAAACCTGAATTTACTAGGTAAACGAGAAAAAAACATCTATGGCAATCAAAGCTTTGAAGATTATTTCTCTGAGCTAAAGGAAAAATATCCCCAGGCAAATCTAAGCTATTTTCAATCCAATTCAGAATCGGAAATTATAGATAAAATCCATGAAGTTGGATTTGATATTGACGGGATAATTATAAACGCAGGAGCATTTACACATACGTCGGTCGCTATCAGGGATGCCATTGCCGGAATAACAAGTCCTGTGGTAGAGGTGCATATTTCCAATGTGCATGCCAGGGAAGAATTTCGTCATACCAGCTATCTTTCTGCAGTATGTAAAGGAGTTATCGTTGGATTTGGGCTTGACAGTTATCGACTGGCAGTGGAACATTTTATGCACTAATCATTTCCCTGGTAATTGCTCATGGTTAATTTCAAAGAAATAGCTTCTGTTACACTCATCCTATTCTCGATCATTGATATCCTGGGATCGATCCCCATTATTATTGATCTTCGGAAAAAATATGGGGAGATCGAATCCGGAAAAGCTACACTTGTTGCAGGGATCATCATGATTGCCTTTCTGTTTATCGGAGAAGCGATTTTAAATTTATTTGGTATTGATGTAGCATCTTTTGCAATTGCCGGCGCCATTATTATCCTGATCATCGGCATGGAAATGATACTTGACAGATCCTTTTTCAAGCAGGATCCAAATGTCGGGAATTCAGCGTCTATTGTACCCCTCGCTTTTCCGCTGATTGCCGGAGCAGGTTCACTTACGACCATCCTATCCTTAAAAGCTGCCTATAGCCAGACTAATATTCTAATTGGCATTGTTGTGAATTTGGTTTTTGTATTCATTGTATTGAAATCATCGGTTTGGCTGGAGAAAAAACTTGGGCAAAGCGGCTTCAACATCCTGCGAAAAGTGTTTGGCATCATTCTTTTGTCCCTTGCGATCAAACTTTTAAAAGATAATTTACATCACTGAAATGGTCATTATATACACTGACGGTGCATCGAAAGGAAATCCAGGTCCGGGAGGTTATGGAGTGGTACTAAAATATGGCAAACATCGGAAGGAACTGACCGAAGGATTTCGCAAAACTACCAATAATCGAATGGAGCTACTGGCAGTTATCAAAGGCCTGGAGGCGTTAACCCGGGATGGCCTGGAGGTAACGGTATACTCCGACTCTAAATACGTGGTGGAGTCTGTGAAAAAGGGATGGTTATGGGATTGGATAAAAAAAGATTTCAAGAATAAAAAAAATCCCGATCTCTGGAAGCGATTTATTCCCGCATATAAGCGGCAACGTGTGAAATTTAAATGGGTGAAAGGACACGCAGGTATTCCCGAAAATGAACGATGTGACCAGTTAGCCGTACAAAGTGCTGAAAGTTCTAACCTCCAGATAGACCATGGATTTGAAGCACATTATATGACATAAGCTTTGGCCAACGATTTTTTTCAATTTAAGCAGTTCACCATTTACCAAGAAAAATGTGCTATGAAGGTATCAACACTTGCCTGTATCCAGGGTGCATGGCTCCCGGATATTTGTCCTCAAAAGATCCTGGATATAGGGGCTGGCACCGGTGTTTTATCGCTGATGGCCGCACAAAGGTATCGAGGTTTGATTGATGCAGTGGAAATAGAACAGGATGCCTATGCCCAATTGAAAGAAAACATTGCACAAAGTCCGTGGAGCAAACGAATCAACTGCTACCATGCAGACATTCGGAATTTTGCTAAACATAATAGCAAAAAGTATGACGTTATCCTGTGTAATCCACCCTTCTTTGAAAATCAATTAAGATCACAAGATCCGCAAATAAATAAGGCCAAGCATGACACAGGGCTAATTCTGAAGGACTTGATCAAAGCTGCATTCACGCTATTAACAGACGAAGGGAAAATGTCCATTTTGCTACCTCCTGCAGAAAGTCAAAGATTGATCGATCATTGTTTGGAGAAACCATTATTTCTTTCTGATCAATTAGTTATATCAGACACGACTGGTAAAGCTCCAAATGGTGTGATAACAATTCTTTCTAAATCGGCAACAAAACTCAGGGTCAAAAAAATGTATATCAAAACCAAAAACGGTCGGTATTCCAAAAGATTTATACACCTCCTTAAAGATTATTACCTGAATATATGATAAATAATTGTTTACGTTTAAAGTAAAAGTTACACTGGATAAAATAGGATTATTTCAAGATAAAATTTACCAAAGACCTGGACTTCCTATTACTAAAGGGATTAGGAAGTACCTTAAAAAGTTAAAAAAATTATATTATATTTCGTCAAATAGTTTTATCCCCGTATTTGGGCAATTTTTTTAAATAAAAAGACAAGATTTGCATGGTATAAAGCTCACAGTAATTTTTACAACCTGACTTTTAAGTTGCACGCTTGATTTTATTGAAACAATTATTTGAAAACAATATACGCTTGGGTAAAACAGCATAACCATGCAGGAAATACATATTGTAGATATAAGGAAGCTAACTGAGATAATCAAAACTAAATATGGTTATGATTTCACTAATTATGCCATTTCTTCCTTCAAAAGAAGAATATTAAGAATTTTAGAGCTCCACAAATTTAACAGTGTCGATGCTCTTACTAAAAAGATTAGTGATGATCCGGTATTTTTTGAGGAATTCATTTCTGAAATCACAGTTAACGTAACCGAAATGTTCCGCGATCCGCCATTTTGGAGGATTTTGCGTGACAAGATCATTCCGAACATTCTACTAAATCATAAGAAAGTCAGTGTATGGCATGCCGGATGTTCTTCTGGCGAGGAAGTATATTCCATGGCCATTTTATTGAAGGAGATGGGAATTCTTGAAGATTCCAAAATTATTGCCACCGATATTGACGACCAGATTTTGGAGCGTGCGCGCAGTGGAGTATATACGGTGAAGAACATGGAGCTGAACGAAAAGAACTATGTAAGATTTAGAGGGGAGAATGAATTAAATAAGTACTTCGAAGTTAAAAATGGACTCGCATACATGGATAAGTCACTTGTGAAAGATGTCTCTTATCGCAAACACGATCTGGTCAATGGAATTGTATTCAACAAATTTGATATCGTGTTATGTAGAAATGTAATGATTTATTTTAATCAAAACTTACAAAACGATGTATTGAAAAAACTGCATGAAAGTATTTTCAAATATGGCTACCTGGCCATTGGGTCGAAAGAGTCCTTGATTTGGTGTGAGATCGCCAACAAATTCATTGTGGTGAATAATGAGGAAAAAATCTATAAAAAAATAAAAGAGTAGGTGCAGATAGCATATTGAAAGCATGAAATTTCCAGAGCTACATATCAATTTCAAAGCTATCGTAATAGGCGGCTCGGCAGGTAGTTTTCAAGGCATTACAAAAATACTATCTCAGGTTCCTAAGGACTTCCCTTTGCCTATTATTATGTGCCTGCATCGGCTGAAGCATGTGCGCAATGGTTTCATTGAAGCATTATCTATCAAAAGTATTAAAGATGTAATAGAACCATATGATAAAGAATCAATCAAAAAAGGAAACGTATATCTTGCTCCGGCAAATTATCATATGTCAATAGAACTGGGACATTATTTTAGTCTTTCTACCGGGGAGATGGTCAACAATTCGAGACCCTCCATCGATATAACTATGGAAACAGCAGCATTTACGTACAAAAATAAATTGATTGGTATATTATTGTCAGGCGCGAATAAGGATGGAGCTATGGGAATGAAAAAAATAAAAGACTCCGGAGGATTCACGATAGTCCAGGACCCGGCAGAATGCATGATCGATACCATGCCAACTGCTGCATTGAATACGACAAGCATCGACTATACCTTGAGTATAGATGATATCATAAAACTATTTTTTGAAATTCATAAACTGTATAAATAATTAATGAAATCCTTTTATAATAAATTAAATGTGATCCTCACTGTATTCTTTGTATTAGGGGTACTGTTTTCTGCATTTAATCTTTACAATTTACCTGAAGCATTAGAAAAAATATCCGGGAAAATAGATCTGACCGTGATTCAGGAAGTATCACCTGTCCTAAATCAAACAAATTTCATTGTTGGCCTTACACTCTTATTGGGATTGGGTTCTATTATTCTTGCCTTGTACCTGCTCAATTATACAAAGACGGCAGAAAAAATTATTTACGTGGAAAAATCAGAAACGCATAACCAGGAAGAAGAACTGAAAGCTGAGCAGAAAAACAAGGAGGATCTTGCAAAGCGAGTTAAAGATATTCATGCCGGCATAAGAAATATCAAAGATCAAAAATCAATGTATGAAAAGGTATTATCGAACCTTTGCATGAAAATAGAGGCGAGCCAGGGTATTTTATATTCCGTCCACAAAGAAAAGAATAAACGATATATTGAATTATTTGCATCCTTTGCCTATAACCTGTCTGAAAGTAAAATTGTGAAGTACGAGTTCGGTGAAGGGCTTGCAGGACAAGTGGCAAAAGAAAAAAAGAAGATCAATATCATGGATGTCCCGGAAGGTTATATCACCATTATTTCCGGCCTTGGGGCAGCATCTCCAAATCATTTGGCTATAATTCCTATAATTGAAAAGGATGAAGTTAAGTATGTGGTGGAGATTGCCTCCTTCAAGGAAATTTCAACGTCAGACGAGAATCTGATTACTGCGGCATTGAAACTGGAAATTGAAAAGCCAGAGTCGATGAAGAAGAATACATCAGTAAAGAAAGCTGATGGTACGAAAAAGAGTAACGAAAGAGAATAGCAAATAAACAGGAAGAAATTAGATGTTTAAGAGTATTAGCATAAGAGGAAAACTAACAACCCTGATTCTTTTTCTTGTCGTTGTTACAATTTGTACGTCGGGATACATATCATATTCCATTAGAAAAAATATGCTGCAGGAGAAGTATCTTCAGAGTCTTACCGCTCTGGCAAATGCTAAAAAAGAAAAAATTCAGGAATTTGTACATAATGCAAAATCAGAAGTTGATTTGATCGCAAATTTGGAAATCTTCCAGTCAATCAATAAAAAAGCTGAAGTTTTAGATTCAGATACAGCATTTACTGATGAAGATCTGATAGATTTTAGTATGCTTTCAGATGATGAAACCGTTGATCTTACTGAGGCAACTACAACTATAAAGACCATTAAAAATTCCATAGGTGCCGAAAAAATCCTTATCACGGATAAAAAAGGAGAAATCATTCTGAATTCAGATCCCGAGGGAAGTACGAATATAAAACAGGTAATTAAAGCTACCAGTGACTCTATCATAATTGCTGCCCAAAATGATAAAGTGTTCAGTGAGGTATTTAAATCAGAGAATAACAATTTCATTGCTATTGGGGCACCGATTGGTGATGTGAATATCAGTAATGCCTTATGCTTCATCATCTTAAATATCGATGATATTTATCAAGACCTGGCCCAAGATATGGGATTAGGCGAAACTGTTGAGTTAATTATTGCCCAAGAACGAAAAGATATCGTGCTGTTTTTAAATCCATTAAAATTTGATGAAAATGCGGCGCTGAACAGGGCAATAACCATCGGAAGCAAAGAAGGAACAGCTATTCAGCAAGCAGTACAGAATAATGACGGCATGGGCCATTCTGTCGACTATAGAAATAAAGAAACCCTTTCCATCTGGGTATTCATTCCGGAAACAAATTGGGGCCTTGAAGCAAAAATAGACCAGGAGGAAATTAATGAACAGGCATTTGTTGTAGTAAAGAAATTTGCTCTCTGGGGGGGATTAATTATGGTATTTGCCATCATGATTTCCTTCTTATTCTCACAATATTTTATTAGTCCGTTATTGTCATTAAAAGATTCCCTGGCATCAGTATCAATGGGGATATTGCCCGATAAAATTGATAAAAAATACAATGACGAAGTTGGCCAGATGGCTGAAACCACCGACGATCTGGTGCAGGCCCTTAAGCGTACTGCCACATTTGCAGAGAAAATTGGAAAAGGTGATTTAAAGGCAGACTTCAAGCCTTCCAGTAAAGGAGATATGCTGGGTAATGCATTAATTGAAATGCGCAATAGCCTGGTAGCAACTGAGCAACGCGATACAGAAAGAAACTGGATCGTCACAGGTGTGGCAGAAATAAGCGAAATATTAAGGTCCCATGATACAATTGATGAACTTGGCGATGCTGTAATAGCTTATATCACGGAAAAGATCAATGCAATACAAGGTGCATTCTACATTGTAAATGACGATGATCCTTCCGACCGGTTTATAGAAATGAAAGCTGCATATGCTTATCATAAGAAAAAGTATATACATGCAAAATTCAAATTTGCTGAAGGGCTGATTGGTCAGGCTGCTGCGGAAAAGGATTACATTTTGAGAACTGAAATCCCCGAAGACTATGTAACCATTACTTCTGGTATTCTAGGTGATAGGCGGCCTACAGGATTACTTATAACTCCATTAATTACTGAAGAGAAAGTTTACGGCGTTGTAGAATTTGCCGGATTCCATAGATTTACAGAAAGTCAGATCAAATTTGTAAAGGAGATAAGCTTAATTCTGGCGAGGACCATATTTAATATCAAAGTAAACGAACGTACGAGAAAGCTGCTCGAAGAATCTCAGAAAATGAGTAATGAGCTTCAGGAACAGCAGGAAGTTCTCAGGCAAAATGCAGAAGAAATGGCAGCCACTCAAGAGGAGTTGAAACGCACGAATCAACGACTTGAAGACCAGATCCAGGAAGTAAACAGAACACAGAACAGGATGCAGCTGTTACTGGAAAATGCTTCTGAGGTAATTTCCATTTATGAAAAAGAAGGTACCATCAGATATATTAGCCCATCTGTCGAAAAAATCCTTGGGTACTCACAAAATGATTTGATTGGCTTAAATGACAAAATTCATGTTGATCCGGAAGGTGTAGCACATTTTGAAGCAATGTTTGCACAGGTTATAGATAATCCATTTGAATCTGTTACAGTTCAGTATGAATATATCAAAAAAGATGGTGACGCTGTTTGGCTGGAGGCAACTGCAACCAACCTACTTTCCGATCCGGCAATTCAGGGGATCATCCTGAATAGTCGTGATATTACCGAGCGAAGGCGCGCAGAACGCGAAGAACGCATGAGATCGAAAATGCAGGCTCTTTCAGAAAATTCACCTGACCTGATCACCAGGTTTACTCAGGAAGGAGAAGTATTCTACATAAATCCTATGATTGAAAGTTATACGGGGCATAAGCCAAGTGACATATTAAATAAAAAGCTTGATGAGGTTGATGTCGCCGATGCAATCAAGAAAGAATGGGTAGAGCTTCTGAGGCATGTTGAGGCAGAAAATAAAAAGGTAGCCAAGGAGATGGATTTTCCTTCGATCATAGGCGATCGCGTGATGCAGGTAAATGCAATTCCTGAATTTGATGAAGAAAATATACTGGAATCCGTATTGGTTGTATCGCACGATATCACAGAGCGTAAACAGATTGAGCTTGAAATTCAATCGAAAAACAGAAAGATTACTGAAAGTATCAATTACGCCAAAAGGATTCAGGGTGCTATTCTTCCTAACAATGCGGTCATTCGCCAGATCCTGCCAGACTCCTTTATTTTATATAAAGCACGGGATGTGGTAAGTGGAGACTTCCCCTGGTTCATTAATGTTGGCGATGTCATTTATTTTGCCGCTGTAGACTGTACAGGTCATGGTGTCCCGGGTGCATTAATTTCGTTGATTGGTTACTTCCTTCTAAACGACATTGTAAAAGGAAGAAAGATCAGCGATCCCGGTGAAATCTTGGATCAACTGGATAGGAGTGTAACTAAGACCTTACGCCAGGACAAAGATGAGTCAACCACCAAAGACGGTATGGATATAGCCTTGTGTAAAATCGATCTTAAAAACAATAAAGTTTCATACGCAGGAGCACACCGGCCACTTTACTATATGAATAAAGATGGGTTGGAAGAAATAAAGGGTGATAAATGGCCAATTGGTGGAGGCATTTATAAAAATCAAACCAAGTTTACAAGCACTACCATTAATGTGGAAAAAGGTGATTCCATTTATTTCTGCTCGGATGGATTTCCTGATCAGTTTGGAGGACCCGACAATAGAAAGTATGGCCCAAAACGATTAAGAGAGGCGATAGTAAAACATAATAAGAAATCTATGATGGAGATTTATCAGAAGATTGATGATGAATGGACAGCATGGAAAGGTGATCAGAAACAAACTGATGATGTGTTACTGATTGGAGTGAGGTTTTAGTAAAGATAAAAAGCTATAATTGCTTAGATTTGAATTTATTAATATTTTAATTCACATAATATATAATATCGAAATCAGGTAAAAAACAATTAACAAAGTACGATGAAATATATTTATGACATGCATCAAATGATGCTCAAAAACAACATTATTCTGGTTTACGAAGGAGAATTCACTCAGGAAATTACTAAATCCGTTCTGGCTATGGCTGAACGGAACATGGACTCCATTGGTGAAGAATCCGGGATAAAAAGAAAAGTGTTTAACGTAATGGTGGAATGTCTCCAGAATATTGTAAAACATGGTGAGGAATATATTTCTGGAGAAAAACAGATTAATACCGCAATCTTCATGATAGGAAAACACCAGGATTCTTATATCATTACTTCCGGAAACCCAATTCGTGACGAGCTGATCGATCGTCTTAAAGACAGACTTGATCAGATCAATAGTCTGGATAAGGAGGGGTTAAAGGCACTGTACAAAGATATCATCAAAAGTGGTTCCGGGTTGACTAATAAAGGTGGGGCAGGTTTGGGTTTTGTTGATATGGCCAGAAAATCTGGCCAGAAGCTGGAATATGGATTTGAATCACTTGGTGACGGTCATTCATTTTTCTCATTGAAAACCACAGTACCCAGAGGATAATAAATATTAAACTGAAAAGAATTATAACGATGGAAATAATTAATTTAGAAGGAACCGAGGATACCCCAAAAATAATATTGGATAAGACCAACAAAATTTTTGAAATTTCAGGAAGATCTTTGCCTGAAGATTCCGCAGAATTTTATCAACCGGTATTGGATTGGCTTTCAGAATATGCTAATGATCCGCTTCCTGAAACCATTTTTGATTTCAAACTTGAATATTTTAATACTGCTTCATCCAAACTGATTTTAGATGTACTGACGTCTCTGGAAGATATAGATAATGTGAAAGTACATTGGTATTTCTATGAAGAAGATGAAGATATGGAAGAAGCCTGAGAAGAATTTGCTGAATTGGTGGATGTCGAGTTTGAATTAAAACCCTACTAATCAATCATTCAAAACATCAACAATTAACCAACCTTGCATTTGCTCATAATCTTTAAAAAAGACTATGAAAATGCTATTCGTATAGGGAACCTGAAGTTTAAAAAATGAGTGAGGAAATACTAAAAGCTTTAACCCAGCTTTTTGCGATCATCACAAAACAGGATGGTGGTGTTACAGAGACGGAGCGTGATTTCGTCATCAGCATCTTTAAAGAAGATCTTGACCAGGACTCTATTAAGGAATATCTTGCGTTGTACGATGAGTTTGTGGGCTATGGGAAGGAAGTAGAAATCACAACAAAAAAGAGACTTACCTCCGTAAAGGATTCTGTAAAGACACTGGCAATCTGTCGCAAGATCAACAAAACACTCACTCAAAAACAAAAAATCGTTGCACTGATAAAATTGCTCGAGCTGGTGGGCTCAGATCGCAATTTCACTTCTCAACGAATGGAAATCATCAACACGGTTTCCGAAGTTTTTAACATTACCACAGAAGAATATAAACTGATTGAAGGCTTCATTCTGCACACAAAAGATGAAATACTTGATAAGGAAGACCTACTCTTTGCACGGAAGAAAGGCAAAAAGAAACTTGAAAAAGCGAAGGAAATTGATGTTTCTATTTCCGGTGAATTGGTTTTTCTAAGAGTAAAAAGTGTAGACATGTATTTTGTCCGCTACCTGGGAGAAGAAGAAATTCTTTTGAATGGATTTGCAATTAAACCAGGATTAACCAATCAATTCTCTCACGGCAGTACAATAAAGACTCCAAGCGGAGATGCTCTTTATTATAGTGATCTGATCCGACATTTCCTCTCGGAAGTGGAGACAGTCAGGCTTTCTTTCATCGCTAAGGATCTTGAAAAGAAATTTCCAAATGGCGCAATTGGCCTTAGAGATATAAACATTGCTGAAGGTTCAGGTAAACTTATTGGAATAATGGGTGCCAGCGGAGCCGGTAAGACGACCTTACTCAATATACTTTCAGGAATTGATCGACCTACTTCAGGAAATCTGAAGATCAATGGCGTAGATTTATTCGCCAACCAAACAGAAAAAATTAAAGGGGTAATTGGATATATTTCACAGGATGACCTACTCATCGAGGAACTCACTGTGTATGAAAACCTGTATTACAATGCGAAGCTCTGCTTCGCAGATATGAGCGAGGAAGAGCTTGATCGGCGTGTGATGGCTACACTCACTAACCTTGGACTTGATCAGAGAAAAGATTTACGTGTGGGCAGTGTGCTGGATAAAACGATCAGTGGTGGCCAGCGAAAAAGGTTGAATATTGCCCTTGAACTCATCCGGGAACCGGCTGTAATGTTCGTAGATGAACCTACATCCGGTCTTTCTTCACGCGACTCTGAAAATGTAATTGACCTGCTCAAAGAACTAAGTCTAAAGGGTAAACTCATTTTTGTTGTGATCCATCAACCATCATCTGACATTTATAAAATGTTTGATAAAATGATGATCATGGATGTAGGTGGATATCCGGTATATTATGGACCTCCTGTAGAGGCAGTCACCTATTTTAAGGCAGCAAGTAACCAGGTAGGAGCAGACAAAGGTCAGTGTCAGACGTGTGGAAACGTAAATCCTGAACAGATTTTCAATATCATCGAAGCGAAAGTTGTTGATGAATATGGTGAGTTCACAAATAAACGAAAAGTAACACCTGTCCAATGGAAGGAACTTTATGATCAGAATTTCAAAACGGAGAAAGTAGATGAAGTTAAAGAATTACCTCCACGATCATTGAAAATTCCAAATAAATTCAAACAGTCCATAATTTTTGCCAAAAGAGATTTGCTCTCCAAATTGAGTAATAAGCAATATATGCTGATCAACCTCCTCGAAGCGCCACTTTTGGCCTTTATCCTGGCCTTCCTGATCAGATATAAAAGTGGCCCTGAAGGATTGGAATACATTTTCAGGTTTAACGAAAATATTCCGGTTTATATCATGATGGCGATCATTGTAGCCTTGTTTATGGGGCTTACTGTAAGTGCGGAAGAAATTATCAAGGACAGGAAAATATTAAAACGGGAATCATTTCTCAACCTGAGCTGGAATAGCTATTTACTATCGAAAGTTTTTATCCTTTTTGTGCTTTCAGCTATACAAACTATCATTTTTACACTTGTAGGAAACCTGATCCTGGAAATTCATGGCATGACACTGACCTATTGGCTTGTCCTATTTTCCATTTCATGTACGGCAAACGTTATGGGATTAAATATATCCTCAGCCTTCAATTCTGCAGTGACCGTTTACATATTAATTCCATTATTAATAATTCCTCAAATGGTACTTAGCGGATTACTGTTTAGCTTTGATAAGCTGAATGAGATAGTAAGTACCAAAGGTAAAGTGCCGATCGTAGCAGATTTCATGGCCTCCAGGTGGGGATACGAGGGAGCAGCCGTGAGACAATTCATGAATAATGAATACGAATCAAAATTTTACGCTTTCGAAAAAAATGAATCCCAGGCAGATTTTAAATTTTCCTACTGGGAAAAGGAATTGAAAAGCAGAATCAACTATGCCATTGATAATATCAATGCTGACGATGAAGAAAAAATTAAAAAAGCAAAAAGGTATCTGGAATTGGTCAAAGCAGAACTTACTGAAGAAGCAGGGACGAATGTGATCGGGGATTTAGATCTGAACATAGCGTTGGATCCTCAGAACTTCAATGCACAGATTGGCAAGGAAATCCTCACACATTTGGAAGGCTTGTATAAGAAATATTTGGATCAATACAATCTGGCAGTACAGAAAAAGGATAAGCTTATTTACGGTTATGAGAAAACCTTCAAATATGATTTGGGAGCAATGAAGGATAGGCATTTTAATGAGAGCCTTACCGACCTTGTAAGAAATATATCTGTTAAAGACAGAGTAATTGAATTTAAAGGCAGGTTACTTCAAATCATCGATCCTGTATTTAATGAGCCAAAAAACCCTAAAAACTTACTCGACTATCGAACACACTTTTTTGCACCAAAAAAACATTTTTTTGGTGTTTATTTTGATACCTATTGGTTCAATATCTCCGTGATCTGGTTTATGACCATAGTTTTGTATATAGCCCTGTATTTTGAGTGGTTAAAGAAGCTGATCGGATCTCTGGAGCGTGTGAGTAAAAAATTTAACAAGAAGGATTCCAATTAAATTATAGGTGTAATAAACATAGCATAATTACTTGATTTTCAGTTTTATTATACTTTCGATATTTATATTTTTGTGTTGAATAAAAGCGATGTCATGAGAAAAATTAGTTCATTATTTTTAGTTCTAATCGTGTTTGCTTGTGGACCGGGAAAGCAGTCTGAAGAGCAGGCATTTCTGGATAGTCTGGACAATCTCACTTTGGATGCTCCTATGATCTCCGAAGAGGTAATAGCAGATATTATCCAGCAGGTTCCTTCACCCTTAGAGATCTCTTATCTGTTAAAAGACGCAGGGACCCAGTATGATTTTAATATCCTGAATGGTCCAAGCAATGTTTCGAATTATAACAGTAATTTCGATAAGGCCCTCAACCTGGGGATTTATGGAACTGATCTGGGATATGCCAATATTTATGAAGAAAATCAGGATGCCCTGCTCTATTTGAATTCCATTAAAGGGCTTGCCAATGATTTGAGTATTGGTCAGTTTTTTGATTTTGGAACCATCGCCAGATTAGCTACCAATAGCAAGAACCTTGATTCTCTTCTTCTGATCACTACTCAAAATTTTAATGATATAAACAGTTATCTGCAGGGGAATCAGCGATCAAACCTGAGCGTATTGATATTGACTGGAGGCTGGCTTGAAGCCCTGCATATCACCTGTCAGGTGGCTGAAAAGAATCCCAACAATGAGAAATTAATTGAAAAGATTGGCGAGCAAAAAATTATTCTTGATAACATTAAACTCATGCTTGAGTTTTATACTGCAGATCCGAATATTGCTGACTTGCATAAACGAATTCTGGAACTTGAAAAAGCATTTGCTGAAATAGAAATTATTTACACATATGCTGAACCCACGATGGAAGAAGTAAATGGTATCTTGGTAGTAAAAGACAATAGTACCACCACAATAAATATTACGAAAGAAAATGTGGGTGCTATCAGGCAGGAAGTAATAAATATCAGGGAAACGATCATTAGCTAAAAAATATTTTTTTATATGAGACAGGTAATTAATATCCTAGGAATATCAATAATTGCATTAGTGTTCTCTGCTGGTTTTGCTAATGCCCAATGTGCAGCTGATGCTCAGGCAAATGCATGCATATCAAAACTTCAGGATGGATTCACCTTTTTGAAAACATTCAAAGTTGATGGACAAGGTGGTGCAAAAGCAAAAGTAGAATATTCGTACGTATTCAGTAAAGACACACAATATTTTCTTAATGTTTGCAGTGAGGGTACCGGCACAGACGGTATTGTAGTGACCATGTATGATTCGAAACGTCAAATGGTATCAACTAATTTTAACAATGGCAAATTTTATCCAGGGCTTGTATATCCCTGCAATGCGACCGGGATTTACTATATAACATTTACTTTCCAGGATTCACAACATCATTGCGGGGGAAGTGTTCTTGGATTTAAGAGATAACAAGACGTTTATTAACATGTTAAAAGCAGGTTGATCCCTGCTTTTTTTATGGCACAAAAAATTATCAATTTCAACTTTAGCGCTCCCTATTACACACGTGGATCATTGACGCCCAATACCCGCCAAATTTGGTTGATTTTCCATGGATATGGCCAGCTGGCAAATGAATTTGCAGGTTTATTCTCTTCATTGGCCAGTGAAGAAAACTACCTGATCTTCCCGCAAGGATTATCAAAGTTCTATCTGAAAGGAATCGACAATAAAATTGGCACGAATTGGATGACTTCCCTGGATCGTGAGATCGATATTAAAAATTATACAACTTACCTTGACCTTATATTTGAACACGAAATAAAACCAAATGCAGAAAAGGCAGCACTGAACATTCTGGGATTTTCACAGGGAGGCCATACGGCTAGTAGATGGATCTATCATTCAGCTATTACCTACAATAAACTCATTTTATGGGGGACGACCCTTGCCCATGAAATTGATAGCATGATCATCAGGAGCTCCTTCTCTTCCGGGGGAAATTTTGTCGTGTTAGGAGATCAGGATAAATATATTAAGGAAGAGCAATTAGGGATCATTAAAAAGAGATACCAGAAAATCGGTTTCAATTATGAGCTCCTTCAATATCATGGTGGCCATGATATTTATCCCGAAATTTTAAACCGCATAATTTAATTTCCGGAACGATGAATTAATGAAGCTGATGCCTGAGCTAATGGGAATATTAGTGTATCCGCCATATTTACATGAGCCGGCCTGGAAGCTACAAAATAAATGATCTCTGCAATGTCCTGAGCAACCAGCGGTTTAAATCCGTCATAAACCTTATCTGCCTTTTGTTGATCACCTTTAAACCGCACTGCAGAAAATTCTGTATCCACTGCGCCGGGATTTACTTCAGATACCTTGATGCCGTGGGCATTAAGATCGACCCTCATCCCGGTGGTGATGGCATCTACAGCAAATTTTGAAGCGCAATAAACACTACCTTTCACATACACTTCCTTGCCTGCGACAGAACCGATATTGATAATGTGGCCACTCCTTCGTTGCACCATACCCGGGATAATTGCCCTTGATACATAAAGCAATCCTTTTACATTGATATCGATCATGGCATCCCAATCATCCAGGTTTCCTTCATCAATGGTATCCAGTCCATGAGCATTCCCGGCATTATTTATCAGTATATCTACGGATTTAAAGTTTTCAGGCAATGATTCAATTTGCTTAAACACTTCATCCCTGTCACGAACGTCAAAAACCAAATATTCCACTTCGGTCTTAGCTCTTAACTGTTCTTTCAGTTCTTTCAATCGATCCTCCCTTCTTCCGCAAATGATCAGTTTGTAATTATTATTACCAAAAATCTCTGCAGAGGCCTTGCCTATACCGGATGTAGCACCTGTAATAAATACTGTTTTATTCATGATAGATTAGTCAGAAAATTGCAAATATAACGTGACTACATTCATTTTCAAAGATTCAATGCCATCGCTAAAACCATATTCATCTTCCTTGAGCAAATTAAGGAGTCCTTTGGAAAACCGGATCTCAGGACTGAATTTGAATAAGGGATAATACATATCAATGCCAAATCCCATTTCAACATTGAGATTAAAATCCTGCGTTAGCAGCCGGTTATCTGATTGTTCTTTCCTCTTTTTACCGGAAACTTCCAGCCCGGGGGCTATACCTCCGACAAAATATACCCTGAAATTTTTATGTCTTTCCGACTTATACTTGAGCAGAATTGGCATTTCTACAAATGTTGCTTCAATGAGCTGCTTGTCAATGTTTCCATCCGTGTAGTTGAAATCAACAGGGAACTCGTAAAATGACACCTTCGGTAAAATCCGTACATTAAATTGGTCCTCAAGTCGGAAATCTGTAATAAATCCCAATGAAAATCCAAAGGCATTGGCCGGCATGATGGAGTGTACGCTATCCATCTCATTGGTTACAAATTTATCGGAGTATTTCAGTTGAAAACTTGAGGTATGCAACCCTATACTAAACCCATAATGCAGCCATTTGGCATCAGAAAAAGGGAGATTATATTGGAACGCTTCCTGTCCCATGCATGATAACGGTATAAATACAGAAATAAGTAGGCCTTTCCCTATTTTATACCCGTATAGATGGAGCAAATGCCAAATGTGAGTGGGATGCATTCCGTTTGGTTAAATCCTGTTTTCTTTAAAATATCTAAAAATTTTGATCCTTCAGGAAATGCCTGCACGGATTCGGGTAAGTACGTGTAAGCGGAATTATCCTTAGAAATCACGTTTCCTATAATAGGCAAAATCGATTTAAAATAAAAATTATACACCTGTTTGAAAGGAAATATGCTTGGTTTTGAAAATTCCAGGATCACTACCTTGCCACCCGCATTCAACACCCGATACATATTCATCAATCCATTTTCCAGATTTTCAAAATTCCTTACTCCAAATGCAACGATTACTGCATCGAAATTATTATCCTTAAATCTCAGGTTTTCAGAATCACCATTCTCCAGTGAAATTATTTGATCAAGTTTTCTTTTACGCAATTTTTCTCTGCCAACTTCCAGCATCCCGTCTGCGATATCGACTCCTACAACCTTATCTGGCTTAAGTGTAAGTGACTGAATCGCAAAATCTGCTGTACCTGTAGCCACATCCAATATTTTTTTTGGCGCAATAGGTCTTAAAAGCTTTATTGCTTTTTTCCTCCATTGGATATCAATTCCCAGGCTTAGTAAATGGTTTAGCAAATCATACTTAGGGCTTATGTTATTAAACATCTTTGCCACCTGTTCCTTTTTACCCAGCTCTTCTTTTTTATAAGGTTTGATTTCCTTATCCATAGATTATTTCAAATATATCCTCAACCTCCAATCGGGCGTAAAGATACTCATCCCAACTGCATTTAAAAGCAAAAGTTTGAACGGTTAGTCTTAGAGAATGGTTATTCTTTGAATTGAAGCACTTTAAACTCGACCCTGCGATTTAACTCCCGGCCTAATTCTTCATCGTCATTGCTGGCCAGCGGGCGTTCTTCTCCATATCCTTCCACCAGGAATCTGCCCTCACTTTGTCCTTTCCTGATCATATAATCGACAACTGCCTGGGCCCTTCTCTTTGATAACCAAAGGTTAAAGTCCTTTCCACCAACATTATCAGTATGACCGGAAATTTCAATAATATACCGGGGATTTTCCTGCAGGACTTTTAGCAGTTTATTCAATTCCGTATTGGAAGTCTCTTTTAATCTGGCAGTACCAAAATCGAAATATATATTTCGAATCACCTGGCTGTAACCCGTTTGAATTTTATCCAAAAGGACTTGCCTTGCTATTTTATTCTCATCAGTTGTCATGGCAGGGATAGACATTGATACATTTTTATACATATATCCGGATTTTTGAACTGTGATATTATACTGGGCTGATGATTCGTTGGTAAATTGAGCCTCGTATAATCCGCTCCCAATCCGCTGTACAGCAACGGGACGGCCATTCCCGGCCTGATTGATCGAAATATCTGAATCCAATGTTTCTCTGGTTTCTTTATCAACGGTTTTCAAAATAAGAATCACAGGCTGTGGTTCTTTTATCACAGGTTTTTCTATGATTGGTTTTTCAGGCTCCGGTTGCTCAACTTTCTTTGCCTCCACTTTTACAGGAGGAGCTTCAAGGTCGGCCAGACGAATGTGATAAATATCCGTAAAACCCAAACCATCTGCTTTAGCAGAGGCATAATAACCGCGTTTGCCATCCCGGGTACTCACAAAATATATATCATTGTCCGGTGAGTTCATTGGATAACCAAGATTAACCGGTGCTGACCATGAATCAGTAGCTTCATCGTAAACCGATTTATAGATGTCATATCCACCCATACCTTTATGACCTTTACTTGAAAAATACAATGTTTTTCCATCATAGTCGATAAACGGGCCATCCTCATCAAATTCGGTGTTGATCACGGGACCCAGATTTTTAGCAGGTCCCCACTCTCCTCTTCTGTCTTTTTTTGATACGTAAATGTCCA
>WOR8_10003699_pt1 | contig 21414 bp, 16 predicted proteins | sample DeeMarSeWOR38_10_FD_19890 | JGI IMG/M metagenome (IMG submission 19890) | reverse complement strand
CATAATCTTTAAATAACCGCCGGGCCAGATCCACGCTCAAGTTGCCGCACTCCTGCTCGAACATGCGCCTCCAATGGGTTGTCCAGCCGGGTATTATAAAAAATGTCCCGGCTATCCGGCTGACGTCTTTGTCCGTTGCAAGCCGTCTGGCAAATTCCAATTCCAGAATCTCACAGGTTAGAATTCCAAGAACCCCCATGGGTGTTTAATCTCCCCGGCTTTTTTTGGCGCGATTGCCAACATCATTGAAATGAATCAAAAACCCAGCGCAAGGCCCTTAAAATTCAATCCCTCGCTGGGCGGGCACCCCCTGATGGTAATGGTGCTTAATTTCCCGCATTTCGGTGACAAGATCGGCCATGTCGATTAGCTTTTGACCGGCTTTCCGGCCGGTCAGCACCAGATGCAGCTCCGGGGGCTTTTGCGCTATAGCCTCGGTGACTTCGGCAATGTCCAACAAGCCGAAGTGGATCGCCATATTGATTTCATCGAGAACGATGAGATCGTATGCCCTGCTTTGCATCGCAGTTTTGAAAGCCTCCAAACCCTGTTGGGCCCTGTGAATGTCCATGGGTTCACAGGTCCGCGTTCTGAAAAAAACCCGCCGGCCATGCTGTTGCAGGGTAATGGGAAGTCCGCTCTTGACCAGCCCTTTATACTCACCGATATTTTCGTTGCACTTCATAAACTGCAGAACCAGCACGGTCAGCCCCTGGCCGGCCGCCCTGAGCGCTAATCCCATGGCCGCCGTTGTCTTTCCCTTGCCGTCGCCCGTATAAACCAGTATCAAGCCTTTGCGATTCATTTAGATAACAACCCTGAAAGTTTGTTCTTGCCGATGGCAAATCAATGTGCAGCCGTCGATCAACCGGTAAAATTCAACCCGTCGCGCCTGAAACCATATAGCACCTGAACCTGACATGGGGAAGTTTTTTTTCAAAAGAAACGTTCGGTGAGGCCTGGTGCGTGCAGTCTGGCAGGCGTGCAGTCGTTCAATGCCACGGCAATTGGCGCAGTGGTCATTTAGAAGGAAGGAGTCAAATTAAAAGAATACTTCTGTATAAACATGGGATCCGGGGAACCGGTCATCTACCAGCAGGGTGACATTGCGGATCATCTCCCGGTGCCCGCATAAATAAAAATCATATGTACCACGTGTCAGATGGGTCGTGATGCAGCCGACCACATGGCCCTGAAACATTCCTTCAGGCATTGCTGCGACCGTTGTTTCTGCTGGCAAGCATGGATGGTAAGCTGATGTAAGCTTTTTAAAATCGGTTTGATAGTAAAGCTCTTCGCTGGATGTCGCCTCATGAAACAGCGCAAAATGCTTTATGCCGGACCGCGCAAATGACACAAACGGGGCAATCCCGGTGCCGGTGGCGACAAAAACGGGCGCCCGCGCGGATGGTTTAAAAGTAAAATACCCGTGAGGACCAGAAATGTTAAAGCGCGTACCGATTGCGGCATGGGCTAAGACGGGTGCAAAACTGCCGCGGGGAACATAAAAAACACAGATTGCCAGGGTCGGGTCATCCGGTGTGGAAAGCACAGAATAATATCGTTCCATTGATTCATGGATGAAACAAATTGTATGACCGGCCTCAAATTCAAAGGCAGAAGGGCGTGTCAATTCAATTTCAAAGGCATTTTTCGACAACCACCTTCGTTGCAGCAGTTCAGCTGTTTGGATAGCCATGGGATTATCCGGCGCTACCGAATCGGTCCTTTTTTGCAAGGTCGGGCCTCCTGAGGGCTGGAAGGGGTGTGGTTGTCAAAAAAATATCGCTGTCAATTTCACAGATGTTTTTCCTCTGAAGGTATAGCCAGTTTGCTGTTTTATGTCAAGATTCGGCGTGAGATACCCTTCGGAGAGAAAATCGGCCCAAGGTCAGTATCACCAGAGCTGGCAGCCTATTTGAACACCTGTTTCGAATCGTCGGAGATATTGCGAAATTTCTGTTCTGTCTTAGGTTTAAATTAATCGGAAGTTTTAATCGGATAAATAATAAACAGAGAAAGGATCTATCGCAATGAAAATTGAAAATCGGTTTGCAGACTATATAGATAAAAATGGATTGGCTGAAATACAGGCGCTGGAGAAGGAGTTGGGCAATACGCTGATAGCGTTCAGCACGCCACCGCAACCAGCGAACCTTTCAGATGAGAAATTATCCAAGATCAAAGAATTGGAAAAAAAATTATGCGTCCGACTGGTTGCCTATGAACAGCACTGAAATAATAATGGGCACAACCCTCACGCATGACGCCTTGAACATCAGGTCTTGTGCCTCATTATGCCATCCCGGCCCGGCCATCGGTCAAATTCAGGACCCATTTTCTGAATCCATATATCTCCCCGGCACGAGTGTAACCCGGGGGAATCCGCCCAGGGGGCTTTCATCCACCAGCAGTTTGCAGCCATAGGTTTGCTCCAGTTTTTCAAATGAAAGCACCTCGGGAGGTAGACCGATGCAGGCGATTTCACCATCTTTGAGTAAAAGCACCCGATCGCTGTACATGGCCGCCAGGTTTACATCATGGGAGACCATGATCACGGTGATGCCTTTTTCGACCTTAAGCTTCTCCATCAAATCCATCACCTTGATCTGATGGGCAAGATCCAGTGCTGCCGTGGGCTCATCCAGCAACATGATGTCCGGCTCCTGGCAGATGGCACGTGCAATAAAGACACGCTGCTGTTCGCCGCCGCTTAATTGGGCAAGGGTGGCGCCGCTTAGATGACTCAATCCGGTGAACGCCATGGCCTGGCGGGCAATTTCCAGATCCCTTTCCCGTTCAATTCCCAGGGCACCCTGATAGGGTGCCCGGCCCAGCAGCACCGCTTCGCCGACGGTAAAAGGCAAATCCACCGGCAATCTTTGGGGGACAAATGCGACCGCCCGGGCTAATGTTTTGGGGGTATATTCACGGTTGGGAATCCCCAGGATTTTCACATGTCCTGTTTGGGGCTTGAGAATTCCGGCCATGAGCTTCATCAAGGTGGTTTTACCGGAACCGTTGGGCCCGATGACGATAAAAAATTCACCTTTTTCAATGCTGAATGCAAGCTGTCTCAGGACATGGTGTTTGCCAAATGAATGGCTCAAGTCGGCTATTTTGACTGCTGAATTCATCGTCCGGATCTTTTTAAAAGTATGATAAATAGGGGGGCGCCAATCAGGGCTGTAATCACCCCTGCGGGCATTTCGCCCTGCTCGGGCAGGGTTCTTGCCAGAAGATCGCAAATCACCAGGTAGGAGCCGCCGCCCAGGATACATGCCGGTACGAGAAGCCGGTGATCCGGTCCAAAAATGAGTCTGAGCAGATGAGGCGTCACCAGTCCGACAAAACCGATCAGGCCGCAATAGCTGACCGTGACGCTCACCATCAATGAAGAAGCGACCAGAAGGGTTAGGGTGACAGCTTTAATATTAATTCCCGTGGCCTGAGCCATTTCTTTGCCCATCAACAGGAGATTCATGGCATGCGAATGCCAGAATATCAATACAAAGCAGGGCAGAAGCATCCCGGCTAGAATTCCTACCTGACGAATATCGGCTGTTGAAAGGTCGCCCATCAGCCAGAAAATAATATTGTGGAGTTTGGCGTCCTGGGTGAGGGAAACCAGAAACATAATTACCGAAGAACAAAACGCATTGACCATTACCCCCGACAACAGCAGGGATTCTTTTTTCAGCACCGATTGACCGGATGTCATCACAAGAATCAGCACCAGTGTAGCAATACTTCCAATGAAAGCGGTTAGGCTTACACCCGGAAAGTGCGAGAGGCCCAGAAGGATCCCGGCAATGGCGCCAATGGCCGATCCTCCTGAAATGCCCAGTATATATGGCTCCGCCAAAAGATTTCTGAGCAGTGCTTGAAAAACCAGACCGCCCAGGGAAAGGGTTGCACCCACCAGCGTGGCTAAGAGGACACGTGGCAAACGGATTTGCCAGATGATGGCGTGCATCGTGGAATCCGGATCACTTTGGCCCAGGATTACCTGCAGAACTGAAAACATGCCGCCGCTGGATGAGCCTGCGGAAACACCTAAAAACAAGACGGCGAAAAGGACGACCAGGAGGAGGCAGGACGTCCAGACGAGGCGTGTTACGATACGGGGCGTTTTTGTTATCACGACGCTTATTCTTGCAGTTCTGGATGAATCAACCGGGTTAACAGTTCGAGACCATCCACCAGCCGCGGTGATGGCCGATCGAACAGATTCGAATCAACTAAAAAAATGCGTTCATCACGCACGGCGGGTATATTCGGCCAGCGACGCCATTCGGCTTTGACCTCCTCAAAAACAACCTGTCTGGCCATGGAAGTGATGATGAATATTTCCGGTTCAAGGGCCAAAACCTGTTCGCGGCTGAAACGAGGATAGGCAATCCGTCCTTCAGCAAGATTCTTCCCCCCGGCAAGTTCGATGAGTTCATGGATAAAGGTTTCGGTTCCGGCGGATACGATCGGCGCAATCCCGATTTGGAAAAATACCCGGGGCCGATGGGCAACCTGGGCCACCCGGGAATTTACTCGCTGTATGCGGTTATGCAGCTCGGCTGTCAGGCTGACGGCCCTGCTGCCGGCGTTTAGAAGAATGCCAATTTCCAGGATTGTTTTCAATATGGTGTCTAAATTATGGGGATTTACGACATAAACCGGTATTTTCAATGACGCCAATCGTTCTATAACCGCTTTGGGATTACCATCTTTGGTGGCAATACAAAGATCCGGATTCAAGGCCACAATGCGTTCAATATCAAGACGAACATAAGAACCCACTTTGGGGAGATTTGCGGCTTCAAGGGGATAATCGCTATAGCGGGTTACGCCGACCAGGCGATGCGCCTGTCCCAACGCAAAAACAATCTCGGTAATACTTGGGGCCAGAGAGACAATCCGCCGAGGTTTGGTCGGTACCGAAATATGCCGACCCAGCTGATCTTTAAATATCTTCGCTGAAGATTGAGCCGTGATGGCACACAATCCGGCCAGGGCCAATAAACTGACGATGACAATTTTTTGGTAACGGAGAATCATAACTTCTGATATGTTTATAGCTAGGCGGACGGTTGTGCAACAATTTTTTAAAATGGTTCGGTCAATGGATGCTCCGCCATGCTTGCCGTCAGTTGGTATTGGTAACTTGTTGACAATCAGGGCGGGTTCCACCATAGTGAAAACCAATTGCATCCCTTACATAAAAACTGCTTGCAGTGAAACGCATCAAGGAGCGCACACTCCATTAGATTCATACTTTCAGGGGATTTTATCCAATGCAATTTAAACATATTGCAAATCGGCTTTTCAATTAAAATCGCTCATATCAATCGTACTCAAAAGGACCGAATATCACGACTCGAAAACCGTTCCGAATTCTTCCGGTTGACGATAGCGTCAGAGTTTCTTAAAATATTTTTTTATGTCCGGTCTTCGCATATATACCAGCAACCGCATGGAAATCCTGGCCGAACACCTGGCGCAGATTGTCCGTACACCATTGGTATCGCCGCTCACGCCAGAAACCATTGTCGTGCAAAGTCAGGGCATGGAGCGCTGGATTTCGATGGAGCTTGCCCGATTAAACGGAATCAGCGCCAACTGTTTTTTCCCTTTTCCCAATGCTTTTCTGGAAAATATATTCAAAGAACTCATACCAAATTTACCCGATGTTGCCCCCTTTGATCCCGAAATTATGACGTTTCGGCTCATGGGAATCATTCCCCGATGCACCGGGCTGAAGGGATTTGAAAATCTCAAGGCCTACCTGGCCGATGACAACAACCATCTCAAACTGTATCAGCTTGCGGGCCGCCTAGCCGATCTGTTTGATCAGTATCAGGTGTTCCGTCCCCAGATGCTTTTCCAGTGGGAGCAATCCCAGGAAAAAAAAACCCCGCCCCACTGCTGGCAGGCCCGGCTCTGGCGTGAACTGTCCGGCGGACATGAATCCCTGCATCGCGCCCGGTTGCGCGAAATCCTCTTTGAGCAAATTAGAGATCTGCGCCTGGATCCCGCACGCCTGCCGCCAAGAGTTTCGCTTTTCGGCATTTCCCATCTTCCCCTGTTCCACCTTCAGACATTTGCAGAATTATCCCGCTTGATCGAGGTTAATCTCTTCCTCATCGAGCCCTGTCAGGAGTACTGGGCGGATATTGTGTCGGACAGGGAGGTAAAGAACATCCGCCGCAAAAATCCCCGGGTTGCTGAAAATATTGAATGGTATCACTTCGAAAAAGGCAACCGCCTGCTGGCAACCATGGGCGCTTTGGGGCGGGATTTCCTCAAACTGATCAGCGAGCTGCCATGCGAGATGATCGAGGAATTTGCCGAGCCCCGGGGAAATTCCATTCTAAGCTGCCTGCAGGCGGATATTTTAAATCTGCGCGATAGAGAAACCGAAGCGACTGCCGGGGACCACCGGCCGGTTTCTGATCAGAAACCGGGGTCCGATTTGCAATTCGGACCCAACCCTTTGGCCGAGCAGGATAGGTCCATCCAGGTTCATTCATGCCACAGCCCCATGCGTGAAATCGAGGTTCTGCATGATAATCTACTGGCCATGTTCGAGGAAGATCCGGATTTAGTGCCCAAAGACATTATTGTCATGACCCCGGATATTGAAACCTACGCACCTTACATCCATGCTGTTTTTGATTCTCAGACCGATCCATCATTACGGATCCCTTACAGTATTGCGGATCAAAGCCCCCGCAGCGAAAGCCGGCTGATAGAAGGTTTTCTGGCTTTGCTTGACGTCAGCGACAGCCGTTTCAGCGCCTTTGAGGTTCTCTCCCTGTTGGGATTTCCCGGTGTTAAAGAGCGATTCAACCTGGTGGAAACGGATATGGAGAAAATTGAGCGGTGGGTTAAAGACACCCGAATTCGATGGGGTGTTGATGCCGCCAGCCGCCGGGGTGCGGGCCGCGAGGGCTTTGCTGAAAACACCTGGCAGGCTGGACTAAAAAGGCTTATCCTGGGATACGCCATGCCGGGCAACCAGCAGCATATGTTTAACGACATTTTACCCTATGACGACATCGAAGGTGCCGATGCCCAAACTCTGGGCAATTTTTTTAGTTTTATCGATCGCCTTATCGCCTGGTCGCAGAAGCTTGTCCCGTCCCGCAGTCTGGGCAAATGGCAAAAGACCCTGGCAACCCTCGTCGATCAGTTTTTCAAGGCCAACGAAAATGAAGAGAGAGAGCTGCAGATTTTGCGCAATCTGCTGGATAATCTGGCCGCTATCGAAGAACGGGCGGATTTTCACGATCCCGTCCAGCCGGCTGTCATTAAATCCTATTTGAAAACTAATCTGGATCAAAACCGGTATGGATCCGGTTTTTTAACCGGCGGTGTGACTTTCTGCGCCCTGCTGCCGATGCGCAGCATCCCGTTTAAGATCATCTGCCTGGTCGGAATGAACAATGACGCCTATCCGCGGGATTTCCAACCGTTAAACTTTGACCTTATGGCCCGCGATCCTCAACCCGGCGACAGGTCGCGCCGCAATGACGACAAATACCTTTTTCTCGAGGCCATTCTATCAGCGCGTCAAACGTTTTATATCAGTTATGTCGGGCAAAGCATCCAGGACAATTCCAGCCTGCCGCCGTCCGTGCTTGTCAGTGAACTGCTCGATACGATTGACAAAAGTTTTAGGGTCTCCGGCCGAAGCCCGCTTGATCAAATCGTAATCCGGCATAGACTGCAGGCTTTTTCGCCATGGTATTTTCGCAGCGGCTCCGGGCTTTTCAGTTATTCTGTGGACAATATGCTTGCCAATACAGCTGCAAAAAAAGAACCGCCGGCCTTTGCGGTCGCCCGGATTCCGCTCTCACCGGACGAAACGGCCGAATATCAAAAACTCGACCTCGACACACTGGGCCGCTTTTTCAACAACCCCACCCGATTTTTTGTCCAGAGAAGATTGGGGATTTTTTTAGATGATAAAAGTACGCTGATAGAGGATCGTGAAAATTTTGTACTGATGAGCCTGGAAAAATACCTCGTCGAGCAAAACCTGCTAAATGCCCGCCTATCTGGAACGGATTTACAAGCCTTCAAACCGGTCCAAACGGCATTGGGACAGCTCCCCCATGGCCATGTCGGCGATTTTAGCTACAACGAAATGAGCATTGAAATTGAAGATTTCGTTTCCAAAATAGCGCGTTTTACCAGTGCAGCCCCCAGGGATCCGCTGGATGTCGACGTTCATATCGCGGGGTTCGATCTGAGCGGATGGGTGTCCGGCATCGCCGAATGCGGTCTGGTCGACATCCGTTATACCCGTAAAAGCATCCGGAATATCCTGACATCCTGGCTGTATCACCTCGTCCTCTGCCATGGGGCGCCGCCGGAATATCCCCGCACCAGCTTCCTTTTCTGCAAGGAGGCCGCATTCCGGTTCGTTCCCGTGGTTCAAAGCCGGGTGCTACTGGCGGATCTGCTGAACTTATTCCGGCGGGGATTGGAGGAACCGATTCATTTTTTCCCGGAAAGCTCCTATGAATATGCCGTCCAGAAGTTGAGCAAATCCGTATCGGATCAGGCGGCGCTGGCCCAGGCCGGCCAAAAGTGGCGCGGGGGGGACCCGCCCGGAAAATACACCCGGGCGGAATCCGAGGATCGCTATTACGATTTGTGTTTCCGCCGGTCAGACCCGCTGGATGACGAGTTTAAAGAAACGGCCTTGACGGTATTTAAGCCTTTACTTGAACATTGTGAACAATTGTTACTTTAATCTTTTTCAGCTAGGCTGTATTGGCAATTTTGTGGAAGCGTCTTTAGCTACCCAACATTCGAAACTCGAAAACCGAATTCCGAAACAAATTCTAAATTCAAATGTTTAAATGACCCAAACAGTGATAGGGTTAGATTGATACGTAAATTTAGGATATCTGGACCAGTTGAATTTTGAAAATTCGGATTTATTTCTTCCATAAAATTAGTATCGAACGATAACTATCTATCCTAAATGACGAAATAAATTATGATAAGGAGAATCCATGGCTTTAATCGTACAACTGCATGAAGGTGTCGCCGTCAATAAATGCCCCTTGGATCAACCCAAGCTGCGCATCGGTCGCAACCCGGAATGTGATATTTTTATAGACGACACGGTGGTCAGCTCGGAACATGCCGTCATTGAAAAGATCCAAAATCCCGATTCCAAAGGGCCGGCCGAATACTATCTGGAAGATCTGAACAGCACCAACGGCACCTTTTTAAATAACACCAAAATAACCCGCCGAAAATTACAACATGAAGATGTCATCCGGGTCGGCTGGGCCAGCTTTAAATTTATCGACGAAACCAAAGCCGACCCGGAAAAAACCGCCAAAATCCATAAAAGCTGGATTCCCGGTGTATTTTATACCAAACAATGAAGGTTCCGGGTTCAAGATTCAAGGCTTCAAAAGTATTGAGGTTAAAAAAGCGAACCGCAGAATTTCGAATAATGAATTTCGAAGGAGGGAATCGCTGCGCTTTGTCTTTTTTTATATTAGCGACTGAATGCATTCCTTCGACATTCTATATTCGATATTCATTATTCGATATTCTCTTTTTATCAAGCATCTCTGGAATTTATAACCAATCACGCTATGAGCATTTCCTCTCACATTACAATTGCCTTTAAACCGGAATTTTATAAATCCAAGCAGCACATGGATGCGCTTGAACCCGGCACCATCCTGAAGCTGAAGATAATAGAATTGAATGGTGATCGCGCGCTGATTGATTTCGGCAATTTTCGTTCAGCGGCTGAGATCAAGATCCCGGTTCGGTTGGGTGAAGAGTTGACTGCCAGGGTTCTCGAGGCCGGCAAGCAACTCAAACTGGGTGTCGTCACCGCCGGCTCAGAGGCTTTTATTGCCGCGGATTCATCCGGGCAACGGCTGGAAGCAGCTCCCACTGAAAATCTGACAAAGTTTTACAACGATGTGGCTCGGGTTCTAAAGCCGGCGCTGGATACAACCGGCAACCCCAAAGTGCCAACCTCGATTTTCAATGTTTTAAACAGGTTAAACGCTTATTTTGAACCATTTGAATTAAAAGATATGATCGCTCAATTGCTGCCCCGGCTCAGATCCCATTTTGAAGACTCCGGTATTTTTTTTGAAAAATCCCTTGAGCAGATCATCTCAAAGGTTCCGGCAGATGGGCGCGGTGGATCCGTCACCCATCTGGCAGATCTTGCAGCGGTCAAAGCCGTTTTCAACCGCGATCTCAAACCCAACCTGGTTTTGCTGCAGCATTTCATCGCAGAAAAGGAAACCCTGTCCAGAATCTTCGGACCCAAAGCCCTGAGCGTTCTGCAAAGTGCTGTCGATGCCCTGTTGTCCGACATAAACCAGCAGCAGGGCAGGGCGGTCAGGCAGCAGGAGTCAGCTGATCCGTTTCAGGTTTTCAGCTTCACCCTGCCAATCAAAGATCGAGAGCATACAGCCCGACTCAAGGTCTTTTATGAAAAAAAGCAAAAATCGGGTCCCAAAAAAGGATTTCAGATATCCCTGCTGCTGTCCCTGGGCCACAGCGGTGATGTTCGCACCGACTTTTTTTTGGTGGAAAAGGATTTGAACATCAATTTTTTTGTGACCGAACCGCTGACAAAGGTTAAAATACAGGACAACTTCCAGGAATTGGATGACCTGCTGGGCGGCTTATTTGACCATATCCACCTCAAGGTCCATGTTTCCGCCCAAAGGGTTCGGGACTTCGATCGAGCGGAAATCCAAATGGCCGGCAATCAACAGGTGGATATACGGATTTAACCATGGACAAATCTCCCAAAGCGGTTGCCCTTAAATACGACCAGAAAACAGATAAAGCCCCGCGCGTCATCGCCACGGGCAGGGGAGAAGTAGCCGAAAAAATCATCGCCGTCGCCAAAGCTAATAACGTGCCGCTGTACGAGGACCAGAACCTGATTCAGGTTCTAGAGGCCCTCGATCTGGAGACCGAGATACCGCCGGAGCTCTACCGGGCGGTGGCGGAAGTGCTGGCGTTCATCTATCGACTTAATGAAAAGGCATAATTTAGTTATTTTTAACCTGGTAGGTACCAGCTTAAATGGGTAGGTTTGTGGTGTCACAAAGCAGAACACCTTAAACATAAGGCATGACGCAAAGCGCCCAGGGCAAAGCGTTGGATATATCAGGTTATTTCGCCTAGACACTATGCGCCAAGCGCTGGGCTGTTTGTGTTCAATTCAAAAAAACATAGAATCCGAAATCGAAGAACCCACAACACGCAACGCCAAACATGAAACCATTTGATCTGCTCAATACTCCCCTAAAGGGAAAAAACCTGATAGAAGCCAGTGCCGGAACAGGCAAGACTTATAATATTGAAGGTCTCTTTATTCGTCTGGTTGTGGAGATGCAGCTGCCGGTCGATCAGATCCTGGTGCTGACATTTACGAATGCAGCCACCGAAGAGCTAAAAATCAGAATACGAAAAAAACTGTTGCAGGCCCGGGGGGCGTTTGCAACCGGCCGCAGTCCCGACCCCCTGGTTGAATCACTGCTGAAAATATATCCCGATCACGAAGCCGCCAGGCGGCGATTGAACGAGGCCCTGATTGATTATGACCGGGCCGCCATATTTACGATTCATGGGTTCTGTCAACGCCTTATCCATGAGAATGCCTTTGAAACCCACTCCCTGTTCGATACCGAACTGGTTTCAAACCAGTCCAGTTTAATTCAGGAAGTTGTTGACGATTTTTGGCGGGAGATCTTTTATACGGCCCCGCCGGAATGGATCGGCTATGCGCTGGACGAGGTTAAAAATCCGGATTATTTTGTCAGCCTCCTGGACAAAGTCAAGACCCCTGATGTTCGCGTGCTACCCGAATCCCCCAAACCTGCCATGGAGGCCCTTGAGCCCTTTCGCAATGCGCTGAAGGATCTGAAAAAAGCCTGGCCGACCTCACGGGTGCCGGTCATCAAGGCCCTGAGAGATCCAGCCCTCAACGCTAACATCTACGGCCGTTTCAAACCGGCTGCCGGCCACCCTCAAATGAATGAGAGGGACTTCAGGGTTCTGGCTCTGGCAGAGGCCATGGACCATCTGACCCAGCCCCAGAGCACAGGATTTCCCCTTTTTAAGAAATTTGAAAATTTTACGACTGCCAAACTGGCCAACGCAACCAAAAAAAACCACCCCACCCCCGCGCACGAATTTTTTGCGCTCTGTGATGCGGTCTATCGCCAGGGGGAGCGGCTGAGCACCGAATTTGAACAAGCCTTAATCTATGAGAAGGTCAGACTGTTCACTTTCGCCGCCGCCGAACTCCGCCAACGAAAAAAGGACCAAAATATCCAATATTTTGATGACCTTCTGCTGACCGTTCAAAGCGTTTTAAAAGGTGAAAACGCTCAGCAACTGGTTACCGGTATCCGCCAGCGCTACCGGGCAGCGCTGGTGGATGAATTTCAGGATACCGACAGCGTTCAGTATGACATTTTAACCCGCCTCTTCGCCCACGAAGAGGGTTTACTGTTTATGATCGGCGATCCCAAGCAATCCATATACAGCTTCCGGGGAGCAGACATCTTCGCTTATATGAAAGCGGCCCGCAGCACCGCCAACCGCTTTACCCTGTTAACTAACTGGCGTTCTGAGCCAAAGCTGATAACAGCCGTCAATACCCTGTTTTCCGCAGCTGACAAGCCGTTTATTTTCGATTCTATCCCCTTTGAGGCGGGCAGGCCGGCTCCCCGGGATCCCGAGCAAACAGAATTCGAGGGCCCGCCGCTGATTCTCTGGTACCTGGATTCAAAAGACATCACCGGCTCCGATAAACCCCTTAACAAGCCCGCGGCCGTCCGGCTGATAGCCGATGCGGTCGGCCGTGAAATCGTTCGCTTGCTGTCAACATCAAACCCGACTGAGCCGGGTAACATCGCCGTATTGGTCCGCACCAATGATCAGGCCCAGTTGATGAAAGATATCCTGACCACCCGGCATGTCCCCTCGGTTTTGTATACGGCCGCCAATATTTTTGATTCTCCGGAAGCCATGGAAATTGAACAAATCTTGTCCGCCATCGCCTATCCGACCGATAGTGCCCGCATCAAAGCGGCTTTGGCCACTGACATTATGGGCGCCCGGGCAGGGGACCTGATATCTGATGATCTGGATTCCCGCTGGTGGGAAGCCCGCTTGACGCGGTTCAGGGAATATTTTGAAAACTGGCAACAAACCAGCTTCATACGCATGTTTCGCATGTTGTTGGTCCGGGAGCGGGTAAAAGACCGACTGTTAGGTTATCCGGACGGGGAACGACGCCTCACCAATGTTCTGCATCTGATCGAATTGCTGCATCGGCACACAGCTGAAAAAAAAGCCGGCATCCCCGGGCTGCTGAAATGGCTGGCTGAACAACGGGACCCCCATACCCCCCGGCTGGAAGAAAATCAACTGCGCCTTGAGAGCGATGAAAATGCCGTCAAAATCGTTACCATCCATAAAAGCAAAGGACTGGAGTACCCGGTGGTTTTTTGCCCCTTCGGCTGGGAAGGCTCGCTCATATCAGACAGGGAATTCGCGTTTCACGATACGAACCAGGATGACCGCTTGAGCTTTGATCTGGGCTCCGAAGCGCGGGAGCAACATCTGGCCCAGGCCCGTAACGAATTGCTGTCGGAAAACCTCAGACTGCTTTACGTGGCCCTGACCCGGGCCAAACACCGTTGTTATCTGGCATGGGGCAACATTAACCGTTCGGAGACATCTGCTTTGGCCTACCTGCTGCACGGCCACTCCGAAAAAGCCGGTGGTTTTTCAGGAAAAGATCACCCATCAGACCTGAAAAAGCTCCTCAAAGACAAAACCGGCGCCGATTTGGCTGCGGATCTGTACCGGCTCGTCGCGAGGTCTCAAACCAGCATTGAAGTGGTTCCACTGCCCCTGGCAACCGCTGAAGCCGCTCTGGAAAAAAGGCGGCGGCAAGGTGAAGAACCGCTTTTCTGTCGTCGGTTCACGGAGAAAATCGATCGTTCCTGGAAAATTTCCAGCTATTCATCCCTGATATCCGCCGGAATGTCAAATGTCGATCTGCCGGATCGCGATGAATCTACGCTAATTAGGGATCCAATCCGGTTGCCCGCCGCTGACGAATCGGAAACCGACAGCGGCCACAGCGTTTGGTCAGTTTTTGACTTTCCCCGGGGCGCCCGGGCCGGAAGTTTTTTTCACGATATCTTTGAGCATTATGAATTTTCCGAGAAAACCTCAGCTCCACTGGCGTCGCTGGTTGGCGACAAACTGATCCAGTACGGATATGATCCCAATTGGCATCAAACCGTTTGCAGCACCATCGCAACCGTCCTGGCCGTCCCACTGCATCCGGATCTGGCCCGGTTCAGGCTGTCGTCTTTAACGGCTGCCGATCGGTTGAGTGAAATGGAATTTTATTTTCCGTTGAATCCGGTCACACCCGGCACATTTAAAAATGTATTTCAAGCCATCGACGGCTCGCATACATTTGAGCAGTTGCCCGCCCGTCTGGAAAGGCTTTCCTTTAGCCCCTGCGCCGGATTCATGAAGGGCTATATTGATCTGGTATTTCACCACGGGGGGCGCTTCTACCTGCTGGATTGGAAGTCCAACTATCTTGGACCGACCCCTGACTGCTATGATCAGGCTGCGCTGCTGGAAGTCATGACTGCCAATCACTACATTTTGCAGTACCATATTTACACCCTGGCCTTGCATCAGTATTTACGCTATCAGCAGCCTGATTACCGCTACGAAAAGGATTTCGGTGGCGTTTTTTATATATTCATCAGGGGCGTCAACGAATATATATTCATCAGGGGCGTCAACGAACAGGCCGGTTTGCCGCACGGTGTGTTCTATGATCGGCCCGGCGCGGATCTCATCGATTCCCTGGGGCTAGCGCTTATACCGGGGTATAAATGAGTTGAAAAGGTTTCAGGTGTCAGGTCGCCAATGGTAAATCGCTGCAAACTGACACCTGACACCTGAACACTGAAACCTATATATACCGGCAAACACAGCGCATCATGGGCAAAGAGAGCATACAAGACTACATATCCACTCTGAAGACCGCCGGCATTTGTTCGGAGATCGATATTCACTTTGCCAGGTTTATCCTGGCTTGTTCCAATGATCCGGATCCGGATATTTTTCTGGCGGCTGCACTGGTGAGCCGGGCAACGGCCGGCGGCGATATTTGCCTTAACCTCGATGCCGCGGCCGATTCAGTTGTAGGAAAAGACCCGGCGGGGCCGGTTCCAGTCATCTGTCCGCCAACGATTAAATGGCGTCGCAAATTGAGGGCGCACCCCACTGTCGGCCACCCCGGTCAGCGGCGCCCGTTGATCCTGGATGACCATAACCGGTTGTATCTCTATCGCTACTGGGAATATGAAAACCAGTTATCTGCCGCTATACGGCAACGGGTTGCCGGGGAACTGGCCGATTTCAATCCCCGCATCGTCACCGCCATCCTGAGCCGTCTGTTTCCGGACAACGGGCAAGGGGCCGACTGGCAAAAAGTGGCGGCTGTTACCGCATTGCTCAAGCGGTTGTGCATCATTACAGGGGGCCCCGGCAGCGGCAAAACCCATGCGATTGCCGGCATTCTGGCCCTCATATTGGCATGTGCCGACGGTAACAAATTAAATATCTGTCTGACCGCCCCCACCGGCAAGGCTGCGGCCAGGCTCGGGGAAGCCATCCTGCAGGTCAAAAAAGATCTGAATTGCAGCCCGACGGTAAAGGACGGCATCCCCAATGAGGTTTTTACCATCCACAGGCTATTGAAGCCCATAGCCGGTACGCCGTATTTCCACTACAACCGGAAGCGCCAGTTGCCGGCCGATGTGGTCGTGGTTGATGAGGCGTCCATGGTGGATCTGGCCTTGATGTCGAAATTGATGCAGGCGGTTGCGCCGGATGCGCGGCTGTTGATCCTCGGTGACAAAGACCAGCTGGCCTCGGTTGAGGCCGGCTCGGTTCTGGGCGATGTGTGCCATGGACATGTCAGACAGGGTTTTTCCCAAAATTTTCTCAAACAGATTGCAACGTATTCCGAGATTGCCCTGGAAGAGGTCGTGCACCTGCCTGAAAAGGCCGCCGGGCTGCAGGATTGCATTTGCGTATTACCCAAAAACTACCGCTTTGCATCCCGGAGCGGTATCGGAGAAATCAGCCGGGCCATTAATCGCGGTGATATTAATACATCAATGGCATTGCTCAAAAACCCGGCTGAAGCAGCGGTGGAGTGGGTCGCCATAAGCACGCCCACCGAGCTGAACCGTCAACTGGGGCAAACCATCCTCGAGGGTTACAGAAAATACTTGACAACAAAAGACCCCATGTTAGCTATGGGTGCGTTTAATGAGTTTAAGATTTTATGTGCCCTTAAAGTCGGCCCTTACGGTGCCAAGGCCGTCAACATTCTGGCCGAACAGCTTTTGCAGCGCAGCAATCTGATCGGCGATCATTCAACGGTAAGTCAACCATGGTACCGGGGCCGGCCGGTAATGATTACCAGAAACGACTACGGTCTTGGTCTCTATAACGGCGATATCGGGATCACCCTGCCGGATCCAGATGCTTCTGCGGAAGACCATTTGTATGTCTATTTCCAGGATGCGGCCGGTAAGATCAGGCGTTTTCTGCCCCACCGGCTGCCGCCGCATGAGACGGTCTACGCCATGACGGTGCACAAGAGCCAGGGATCGGAATTTGATACGGTCATACTGATTTTGCCGGATAAGGATTATCCGCTGATGACGCGGGAGCTGATCTATACCGGTTTGACAAGGGCCCGGCGGAAAGTATCGATCTGGGGGACGGAGCCGGTGCTGACAACCGCAGTCTCACGCCAAATTGAGCGATCCTCCGGATTGCGCGAGGCGCTTTGGGAATAGAAAAGTTCAGGGTTCAGGGTTTTGGGTATAAAGGTTGAATGCTGTGAACCCACGGCGATTCCGGACATAATGGCTTAGAGGTATTAATGTAACCCTGCAAAGAAAATTAAACCATTAACCCTGAACCCTGGACCTTTGAACCCTTAGTTATGGAGCGATGATGATGAAATACACAGTTATTCGAGGGACCGGGCGCTATCTCCCGCCGCGGGTGGTTACCAACGATGATATGACCCGGTGGATGGACACCTCCGACGAATGGATCCGGCAGCGAACCGGTATCGAGCAGCGCCATTGGGTGCCCGCAGAGGGTGGGGTGGGGTCATCCGATCTCGGACTCGCGGCTTCGCAAATCGCGCTGGAGGAAGCCGGATGGAAACCGGAAGACATCGATTTGATCATTTTTGCAACCCTGAGTCCGGATATCTTTTTTCCCGGCCCCGGATGCCTGATGCAGCAAAAACTTGGCCTGGACGCCACCCCGGCCCTGGATATTCGACAGCAATGCACCGGGTTTCTCTACGGCCTGACCACCGCTGATGCCTACATCCGCAGCAACCTGGCCAATAGAATCCTTCTGGTGGGTGCCGAAGTTCACAGTACCGGTCTGGATATCTCCACCAGGGGCAGGGATGTGGCCGTGATTTTCGGCGATGGTGCCGGAGCCGTCTGTGTCGAAGGGATTGAATCGGATGAACCTGTCGGGGTTCTGGCTTCAGCTCTGCATGCCAATGGCCGCTACGCCGAAAGCCTGTCGGTTGAATTGGGCGCCTCGCGCAATAACCCCCGAATCAGCAAAGAGGCCATCGAAGAGGGACGGCATTATCCCAAAATGGACGGCAAGACCATTTTCAAACTGGCCGTTCAAAAACTTCCCGAAGTGGTGGGGGAAGCACTGGCCAAAGCAGAGCTGGCCGTTGAGGATATCGATCTGTTTATTCCCCACCAGGCCAATCTGCGCATCAACCAGTTTTTTCAGCAGGCCATGAAGCTTCCCCAGGACAAGGTGTTTCACAACATCCAGCGCTACGGCAACACCACCGCGGCCAGCATCCCGATTGCCCTTGATGAAGCCCTGGAAATGGGCGTCATCGGCAGCGGCAGCACCGTCATGTTCCTGGGTCTTGGCGCCGGCCTAACCTGGGGGGCCGTGATTACAAAGCTTGTCAGCGAATAAATAATAGGTTGAGACAATGACTTGTCCTCAGTGGCTGTTGTCACTATCACATAAAAATATCGAATATCGAATAACGAATACCGAATGTCGAAATGAGGTACCGCTTTATTTAAAGTCAGAGCTATTGATTAGATGCGCCGGGTGCAGGATACCGCTTCGGATAGGGTCGTATGGATCTTATCCAGCAGGACGCATTTGGGCGCACATTTAGGAAAGGTCTTTTTCTGAAGACATTTTTTGCAAGGACTTTTGACGAGATATCCGATCTCGAAATCGTATTTATATTTAAAATTTCTTTTTATCATTTTCATTCGCCATCCATAAAAAATAAAATAGCGTTTCTATCACACACATAGCCCAACCACAAGTCTAAAAAAAATTCTTTAAAAATCGATGATACTCGAACATCTTGGCAAATGATTTGACCGCCCGTTCCGGGGTTGGATAAAACACGCCTTTATAGTCGCTGCCGGCAATCCGGTAAAGGGTTTGATTCTTTTCGTCGGGCAACAGGCTGACGCCGAAGATGGGTTTTTGATACGTTTCCATTAAATTGACGATGTGCTCGATATACTGCTTTTCAAAATCGAGAAACTGCTGATTCACTTGATCGACAAACGCCTGGTCGTACAGGGGATCGGCCTTCAGGACCGATTGACCGAATCTTTTAACCATGATCCGGCGGCCCATGATACCGAGATTGATGACCGCGTCACAGCCTTCCCACTTCATGAGTTCTTCCAGGGCCGTCAGGGGCACGGCAGGGTCCCGGATGCCCACCAGATCGATGGGATTCGATCGGCTCCAGTAGGCCGGCAGCAGTTGGTCCATCTTTTCTATCAACAGCGGTGAGAGCCCCGGAACCTCCAGACCGTACTCCGCACACAAATCAGCGGTAACAACCCCCCAGCCGCCGCCCAGGGTCACAATGGCGGCCCGGCGACCTTCGGGCAGCGGCAGGGAAGAGAAGGCCGCCGCCAGATCCAGGAGATCCATCGGCTCTTTGGCCAGCACGATGCCGGCCTGCCGGCAGGCAGCTTCAAATATCTTGATATCCGATGTCATCGCTCCCGTGTGACTGGCAGCTGCCCGGTTGCCGGCATCGCTGCGCCCCCCCTTCAACAGCACGATGGGTTTCCGGCGGCCCACCCGTCGGGCGGCTTCAAAAAAACGCCGGCCGTTTTTAACACTTTCGACATATAAAATCACCGTACGGGTCAGGGTATCCACTTCAAAGCCGTCCAGATAATCTTCGATCGTCATCATGGCTTCATTGCCCGAGCCGCAAAACGCTCTGATACCGATACCCTGCTGCTCGGCAAAGGCCAGCAGTTGAATACCCATATTCCCGGATTGCGCCACCAGAGCAGTGGAGCCGGGCCGGGGCATGATCGGTGAACCGGTGCAATACAGATTATTGTGGGGGTTGCAGATGCCCATGGTGTTGGGGCCCAGCACCAGGACACCTGCCGTGCGGGCAACTTTCACCAGTTCTGCTTCCAGGCGTTTGCCATCCTCTCCGGTTTCGCCAAAGCCGGAAGTGATCAGCAGCATATTGCGAATGCCTTTTGCCCTGAACGCGGGTATGAGTTCAAGAACCTTGCCGGCCGGCACGGTTACGGCCGCCAACCCGATTTCGTCCGGAACTTCGGCAACGGACGTATAAGCCTTTTTCCCCGCAATCGTGCCGCCCTTGGGATTGATCGGATAAATGGGACCTTTAAACCCGCCGCTAATGGTATTGGCTGTGAGGGTGTGGCCCCATTTTCCTATCTGGGCCGAAGCGCCAACAATGGCGACACTCCGGGGATAAAACAGCGAACCGATGGCGTCCGGCGCGATGGGCGGCAGAAAGTCTTTTTTTTCGGCACCCCCACCGGCGACCATCAGGACATCCACAACCGTCACCCGACCTTCCGGGGAGACCAGTAGCGGATTGATATCAATTTCGGATAGTTCCGGATGGGTTGCACCGATGTGGGACAGTCCCATTAAAATTTGAATCAGCTCAGACTGCCGGACGGCCTTTTCGCCCCTGAAAGCACCCAAAAGGGCCTTGCCTTGAATTTCACCGAGCATTTCACGCGCATCGGTTTCAGTGAGCGGCGCCAGACGAAATGCAACATCCGCGAAAGCTTCGGTCAAGACACCGCCGATACCGAACAGGATCACCGGCCCGAATTGCGGGTCTTGCAGCAATCCGGCAACAAATTCCCTGCGACCGCTGATGTGGGGCTGCAACAGAAAGCCATCCAGCTCGCTGCCGGCCTCAGCGCTGATCATCCGGGCGGCTTCCTCGACCGCGCCCGCATCGTTAAGGCTGAGATGCACCAGCCCCCGTTCGGTTTTATGCATCAACTTGGTCCCAATTCCTTTCAATACCACTGGATACCCGATGCTGTCGGCCGCCGCCGCCACATCCGCTTGCTGGGATACAAACCGTTCCGGGGGCAGGGCAATGCCTGCTTCTTCGAGCAACAATTTAGCTTCGCTGTCACTGAGAGCTAGTTTCACGCTAGGTGGGGCCAAATCACGCCATCCTTTCACTTGTACCGTCTTGAGGTAGTTTCAGTATAAAAATTAAACATATACCCAGTGCTCAAAAGAGGTCAAGTTTTATGCGTAATGGATGATAAATAATTAGAAACCATCTCACCAGCGCTAAATCGGTTAAGTTCCCAATAACTTGAGCGATCTTTGATTTGACGGTTTTCCCTTTCCAGACGCATACCGGGCGCCACCAAAGGCAACGTCAGCCGGTGTGTTTATGACACGGCCCGGCGGTATCAGCCCCGGCTTTACCCCGATGTTCATTTGTGATATAAAAAATGATTCACATACCGAATAATCATTTAAAATTACAAGGAATGCTTTCACAATGCAGATCGGGATAGGATATGATGTTCATCGACTGGTGACAGGGCGCCCACTGATTCTCGGTGGTGCAAAAATTCCCTTTGAAAAGGGCTTGCAGGGGCACTCGGATGCAGATGTGCTGGTACATGCGGTTTGTGATGCCTTGCTGGGATCGGTCGGACTGGGAGACATCGGTCAGCATTTTCCAGATACAGATCCCCAGTATAAAGATATATCCAGTTTGAAGCTACTGGCCCGCACCAGTGCCATGGTTCGTCGACAGGGTTTTGCCGTTCAAAATATCGACACCATCGTTTTTGCCGAAGCCCCCCAAATAGGTCCCTATCGCGAAACCATGCAGAAAAACCTTGCCCGGGCCGTTGAAGTTGCCCCCAGTTGCATTAATATTAAAGCCACGACCACCGAAGGACTTGGTCCCATCGGCAGGGGCGAAGGTAT
>WOR8_10001805_pt1 | contig 21479 bp, 19 predicted proteins | sample DeeMarSeWOR38_10_FD_19890 | JGI IMG/M metagenome (IMG submission 19890) | reverse complement strand
CAATCTTGACTCTAGCCATCAGGATTCCTTATCCTGGAACAGGTGGCTACTTCAACTTAGGGGACGTAATGGTGATGCTTGGTGGACTTCTTCTGGGACCTGTTGGTGGTTTCTTTGTAGGAGGCGTCGGATCAGCTATCGCAGATATGATTGGTTTCCCAGTCTTTGCCCCAATAACCCTTGTAGTCAAGGGGTTCGAAGGAATGGTTGTGGGATATCTAGGCTCCAGAGTAAGAGGTTCCTCAAAGGTGAACACACTTGACATCATCGCAGTAATTGTAGGGGCTTTGATAATGCTGACAGGTTATTTCATAGCTGAATATTTCATGTTTGGCTTTGCAATAGCATTTGGTGAACTAATCACCATTAACTGGGCGCAGGTCACTATTGGAGGAATTGTCACATTGTTGATTGGCCCAACTATTCGCTCATACCTTCGGACAATCAACTATGGAGAGATTGAACCAGTAACGAACTAGTAGCGAACGTTGGAATCGTTTTTTAGGATGAATTATACTCTCAACTCTTGAGATACCAACGTACAGAGGAAGAATTGGTTATGACTGATAGGAACATGCTCAGAATTGATCCTGCTAGACTGAATGAGATTAACGATTTCCTCATTCGTGATGATAATCCACTTGTGAATGGTCTTCTCCAAGTCATTGAGAAATATGGTGGAGTTGAGGAAATCAACAAGCAGGCAACTGAGGCTGCCAAGCTTGACAACCTGGTTTCACTTCTCGAATCGAAGAAATCTCCTTATCTCAAAGACCTAAGCTGGCTTGAGAAACAGCGTGATAATGACGCATTCATATCAATACCTGATTACCGTCGCAAGATACTGGGCGAAAAGGCCAACACCATCAAATTTGACGAAAGCTTTGCAGTAACCCTAGAGATTAGTGCATGTCAGTACTTCCCTTGGTTGATTGAAGAGGCAAAACAGTCCATCGAAAAGGGAGAACTGATGCCTGGACGTTTCATTCGTGTACGAAACATGGCTGAACAGACAGCTGATGATCAGGTCATTGCTTTTGCTGCAGGTATGCAGATCACAGGTTCCTCCTATGTCGAAACACTCGATACAAAGGGGACATTTCCAGGTCCAGATGGTGCACCCACTAACATCCACCTTGGTGGTCCTGAAACAATCACAGGCTACTTCGGCGGAGTCGGAATGCCCAACGACTTCCCACTCAAATGGGCGGATGAGTATCTGAACTACTTCACAAAGTATGGTGTCAAACAAGTCCTCAACATCAATCCAGGAAGTGTACTGGTCGGATATATGATGCACAAACTGGGAATTGACATGGAGTTCAAGATATCTGTCTTCATGGGTAACGACAATCCATTCGCCTGTCTCTGGACACTGATGACTGCCAAACTATTCAGCCGTGAGGATGGAACCAGTCCTCTGATTGGCTTCAACCTCTCAAACAGCGTTGACAACACAACCTTGGAACTTGCCGCATATATCAGAGAGGACTTTGGGTTTGAGGATGTGGTAAGGCTAGAGCATCACATCACTGAGACCTACAAGAGTATAGTCCGGCAACCCTACGACAGACTACCAGAGCTTCTCGAGATTTCAGACCATGTGAAGAACATCAGCGCAAAACATGAGGGTGGAGTTCCTGAGATTGACAGTCAGAGAGAACATCCGAGTGACATCTTGGACTACTTCCGACAGAAATCTGAGATCATTGAACAGGGAGAAATGCCACTGCTCACACAGAATTATCTCGATAAACATCATGCTCTCAATAGGACTGCAGAGGAACTGACGAAGCGAGGTCTCACGTTCGTCGCTGCAGAGAAGCTGCACAAGAAATGAACTGACATACAAGCAGATGATGGAAAGCCTTAGAACAGGCTCTCTCACATATCTGGTTGAAATACATCGTCATACAGATTCTGTAGTCTCGTCTTGTGGACTTCTTCTTCTTTAGCCAAAGCCTCAAAGACTGATCTGTGCGATGCACTACCTGTCAGCTCGGAGAGCGCTTTGTAGAAGCTGTTTGCTGCAGCCTCCTTCTTGATGGCTACTATTAACACATCTTGAGGAGTCGATGAAGGTGAGAGTGGGATATCGACGAGGTATTGGTCCAAGTCCAGTTTCTCTAACTCTTCAACAGTACTACAGGTGAAAGTATCGCATACACCACCATCAAGTGCCTGCTCCAACTTCTTCTTGTGAATCACTTCCTGATTCGCCAAGTCATGCAACAACTTGACTGAAGCCTTGAACTCGGAGTCCTCAGCAGCTTTCATGTAGAAATCATATGCTTCTTCTTCCCTCTGGATGGCAAGGGAAACCAACTTTTCGAATGATTGTTGAACTGTTGTCAATGATGTTCCCCAAGCAAACTGCACGGAAGCTCGTTTTAAGCGTGGTGCTTTCTTGCGTTACTAGATTAAACCAAAAGTCGTACTGAAGTGAGCTTCTTGAATGCTGTGAACTTGGAGGAGGCTGAATTGACGAAGAACAATAAACTACCTTGGCACAATCTCCTTCATATCTGATGGTAGATACTTCCTCAGAGCCGAGGGTATCTCTACACTCCCATCCTCACGCTGGTAGTTCTCAAGAATTGCGACCATCGTTCTTGGATTGGCCATCATTGTGCTGTTCAGGGTGTGGAGATATCCTTTCTCAGTACCTCCTTTCTTCAATCGATACTTAATGTTCAATCTAGTAGCTTGGTATGCTGTGCAGTTGCTGCATGATCCACCTTCACGATATTTCTGTTGTCCTGGGAACCAGAACTCCAAGTCTAACTTCTTTGCAGCAACAATCCCTATGTCACCCGTGCAGACATTGACTACTCTATAAGGAAGTTTCAGAGCCTGAACATACTCCTCCTCGTTCTTGATCAACTCTTCATGGATGTTCCATGATTCATCAGGATGACTAAACACGTACTGCTCCACCTTGTTAAACTGATGAACCCGAAAGATGCCTTTCGTGTCCTTTCCATGAGAGCCTGCTTCCTTTCTGAAACAGGCACTAACTCCTGCCAGCTTGATTGGGAGGTCGGTCGGTTCCAGTACTTCTCCCATGTACATTGCCGAGAGTGGGTGCTCTGAGGTCGCTATTAGATAGAGGTCTTCACCTTCAATCTTGTACATCACATTCTCAAAGTCTGCAAGATCTGTGACTCCCTCATATGGTTCCCTCCTCATCATGAAGGGTGGATAGATAGGTGCATATCCCTTTTTCAAGAGCATCTCAAGTGCCATCTGTTGCATCGCAATATCAAGAAGGACCAACTCGTTCTGAAGATAGTAGAACCGGGAACCTGCGATCTTTGCAGCACGAGGAATATCTCCAACACCTAGTGTTTCAAGCATATCCACATGACTGTGATACTCAAAATCAAAATTGGGTTTTCCTCCCCATTCTCTGACCGTTACATTGTCCTCGTCATCCTTGCCATATGGGACGCTCTCGTGGAGGATGTTTGGAATGCTCATCTGAATTCTCCTAAGGTCAGTTTGGATTGACTCCTTCTCGGACTCCATTGACTTGATCTTGTCATTCACTTTGTTGACCTGTTTCTCAATCTTCGAACTATCCTGACCAGACTTCTTCAGCTCACCAATCTCTCTTGATAGTTTGTTACGTTGTGTACGTTGGTCCTGAATCTCTCTCATCAGGGCTCTGACTTTTTCGTCCATCTCAAGCAGACGCTCGAAGTCCTTGAGTTTCTCCTTGTCCCTTCGAAGCTTGAGATTAGCACGAATCAGATCTGTGTTCTCTCTGATGAACCGGATGTCTAGCATCTGATGTTCTCACCTGTCAAGTAGTGTATGGATTTCTGATATCTGATAAGTCGTTTCCTTAAGAAACAATCATCTCTTCTTATTGGCGATAGCCCTCTCGTACACTTCTTCGATCTGGTGGATTTGGTTCTTCCAAGAGTACTGATCTTCGACCTTCTTCCGACACTTTCTCCCCATGGAGAGTCTGAGATTGCTGTCATCTCCCAAAAGCCGCATTGCATCTACAACATCAGGTACAGAGTGAGGTCTGACAAGAATGCCTTCATCTTTTGATAAAAGGCGAACTGTTTCACCAATCGCTGTCGTAATTACTGGAAGCCCGCAACTCATTGCCTCCATTACGCTCAGACCCAATCCCCCTATGTTCTGGGGTATCACAAAAGCATCCATCCTTTTCAGGACGTCAGGAATCTTGTCATGTTCTATCTTTCCTATCCAAGTTATCGAATCGTCATCGACTGTATCCTCAATCTGACTCTTGAGCATACCATCTCCGATCAGTGTAAGTCGCGAATCTGGATTTTCCTGATGATATTGACCGAATGCATCAAGAAGAATGTTGACGCCTTTGTCATAGCTCAAACGACCAACATACACAAAATCGATGATTCCATCATCCCTCCTCTTTGATGGAGGACTGAACAACTCAGCGTCTACACCATTCCTGATGACGGATAGTCTGTCCTCTGGTACTCCATATTCCGTGATGTAGTGTTTTTGCGAAGGGTCAACCAGAATGATTTCGTCATATTTTCTGGCTGAATAAAGAGAGCCCCTCCAGGCTATTGCAAAGATGCTTCTATAGAATGATCTTCCTTCAGCATATGCAAGATGAAAGGTCGCAGTGGTAGGTGGAAGTAGATGAGAATAGAATGGCAGGAACATCTCAGTCGTTCCCGAGTTCATTTGAATGTGTAGTACATCAATGTCAAGCTCCTTACAGATTCGTGTAATCGATTTAGAGGAGCTTAACGAGTCAACTGAGTAGTGAGGGTTCAACCAGACTGCCCTGAATCTATGAATCTGCTCATCTGGAAGTCCTTCAACATTCTTTGAGTGAGTGAATGCATGGACCTCATGTCCACGTTTGACAAGCCCTTTCAGGACACTGTCAGCACGAATACAGAGACCGTCTGGTGCTCCAAATTTGCTAACAATGCCAATCTTCATTGTGCTATCACCGGGGACAATGTGCTACGATTTCATATCCCTTTAACATGTTTCGATGAAAACACTAGATTTCTGCTGATGGGCACAATGTGTTTACACTACAGTCAGGACATCTCGGTTTCTGTGACTTGCAGATTCTTCTCCCATGGGCTCCTATGAGCCTCGCATAATCATTCCATAGTTTCTTGGGAAGTATTCCCATTAGATCTTTCTCTATCTTGTCAGGTTTCTTCTCGTGTTCGCTCAATCCGAGTCGTACACTCACCCTTCCCACATGTGTATCGACCACAACACCTTCACTGAGGTCGAACGCGACAGATAGAATCACATTGGCAGTCTTTCTACTCACTCCCTTGAAAGTGATGAGATCATTCAACGTGGTCGGAACTTTGCTATGGAAATTCTCAACGACCGCCTTGGCTGTTTCGGTAATATACTCGGCTTTCTTGTTATAGGCTCCTAGAGGTCTGATGATTTCAGCGACATCCTCCAACTTTGCTTCTCCCAGTTTCTCTGGAGTCGGGTATCTAGCAAAGAGGATTGGAGTCACTTTGTTTACTCCTGCATCTGTCGCCCGAGCGGAGAGGATTGTTGCAATCAGGAGTTCGAATGAATTCTCATATATCAAATAGGTCGAAGGTGCGTCTGGATATGCTTTGTCCAGTAGACCCACAATCTTCTTTGCTCTCTCAGATTCTTCCATTATTCCCACCTACTTTATTCTCTCTTACTAGGCCTTTTGTTGCTATCCATCCCAATATGACTAGGTTGAGTAACAAGATGATCAAGAAGAGGTCGCCTTTGTAAAAGTACTGAAATACAAACCCTCCAAGATATGGGCCGACAGAAGCAAACATCCAAACTGTAAACCAGAAGACACTGAGAATTTTCGCTGTATCTTTCCGAGGTAGATTCTTCTGAATTATGATAAGGAGTAGCAAGTACCACACTGAATCGTTTATCGATTTCAGGATAATGGCTAGAAACGGAGTTGAGAAAATTGCTCCTAGTCCAATCATGAGTGATTCAGCTCCATTAATTACCGATGTTGGTGCCCAGAATGGTATAATCGGTGACATGACTAACAACAAAGCACAGACTGGTACAATACTGTAAACCGCCAAAGACAGTTTCTTCAGACTAAAACGGTCCGACAATCTTCCTGCAGTTAACATTAACGGAACAGTTACTATTATTGTGACAAGACTCATGACTATGATGCCAGGAATCTCAATTCCAACTTGCTCATTGATGTAGATATACGATCCAAAACTAAACAGTGCATCACTGAGAGAATCAATTACAACCACCGCAAGCATCCCGGGAACCGTTTTGACCAACAAACCGAAGGCTCTCTTGTTGTCTTGATAGAATGCTCTTGGCAAAGAGATACCATCTCGTGAAATCTCTGGAGTTTTACCTTCTAGAAAGACAGCTCGAATGATGGAAGTTACAATTAGTGCGACCCCTCCAACTAGGAATAGGAAACGTAGACTTGGTCCAAACCCAAATATTGGCTCTAAAATGACAAGTGAGAAGAGGACCGCGAGACCAAAGAGTCTGCCCACTTGAAAGAGTGATAGTCCTAAACCACTATGTTTCTTGGGGATGTTGTCCATTATATACGCCGACGAACCGCCTTTGAACACTTCAAGAAATGAGAAGAACAAGAGTGCAATGAACACCCACGTAAATTCAACAAAGATGCCCATTATCATATTGTAAATCGCAAGCGTTAGCATTGCTAGTACTGAGAGGTGTTTTCTATTTACAACATCACCAACGTATCCTCCACCCAGTCTCAACAGAGCAGCAATTGCATTTGTGATTGATAGGGCTGCACCTAATAGCAAATACTCTCCTTCGAACAATTCGGTTACAAAATAGAGATTGAAGAACAGACCCAAGTAGCTGAATGCACTATACACCCATCCAGTGGTGAGATAGACCGAATAATTACGCCAAGAGAAAATAGTCTTGATTGACTCCAAAAATCCAGGGCGTCCATCTTTGATATCCTCCAGTTTTTCTTCAACCCTGTCAAGTCTTTGCTTTATCTCATCGAGCCTTTCTTTCTCTCTTTTGATATCTTCAAACTTCTCTTTCTTCCTCTCAGACTCTAGTTCCTCCCAAGCAAGGAGATCAGGTTCAATCTTTGAGGGTACATCACCCAAGTCGTGTTCGCTCCTTTCATCTGATTGGTGGATGAGCTTCACTATTAACTTGTCTCCAAACTGGTTGAAATGTGTAATGCCGTTCCAATTTGGACCCTGCCAAACTTGAGTTTGGAATCAATTCGAACGGCGCAAGAATAAGTCTTGGTTGAGACTATATAGACGCCTCACCTTTCATACATACTATATCAGGTATGCTTCACCGGGGAAACTCTTCTTTCTTCTCGTCCCCCGGGAATACTCCGGGTCCATTGCATTCACCGGGTCACTTACTCAAACACTAGCACTTTGACGTCGCCATCCGCAGTTGGGATAGCCATGAGTTTGTGTGTGCAGATGTCCGCTGTGACCACAAGACATTCGGGTGGAGCATGTGCAGTGATCAGATTTCGTACGGCTAGTTCAAGGTTGATTGCTACCAGCCTGACAGTTTCTGGATCAGTGAACGGGTCCACTTCTCGACCATTTTCTGGTTGAGTGAAGTCTCCGAATATTGGTTCGATTTTTTGTGTTCGTATCATTTTTCTTTTTTCCTCCAATACGGCTTTGCCGTCTTTCATTTTTCTCAGAATGGTTCTGTACTACCTGGCCAATTTCCAGTTGGATCCATTGTGGTTTTCTCCTCCATTATCGGTTTCATTTTGTTTCTCTACTCCAAGCGAAAGGTTGGTTTACTGGATTCCTCCAGCTCTGCTCCAAACCTTTGGGGGGTTGGTTTCATCGTTTGGCTTCTCTCTCTAGAAGCTCACACTGCAGAGGTGTTACAAGAATCCCCACCAACCATGTCCAGCAACGAAGTATATCGACGCTGTAGCTCGCCATGGTTGAGATCATGCTACCTTCTATCCACTAGTTTGGTAGTGGATCAGAATGGTGCCGGATCTTCACAGGGCGGCTGCACGACGGTCGAGATACCGCGTACAACACCGATTGATAGTAACTCCAATGCAGCACGATTCTTTGTCATGCTCTCGTAAAGGGTTCTCATCCGGTCTGTCTTAATCGCTTTCACCTCCTTCGTTTGCTGGAAGGTTGATCGGGGTCACACTGTGTAGATTGCACTTCCTACCAGTACACGGTCCAGTACCTGTCTCTCAATACAGGTACCTTCCCACGACTAACTAGGCGTAGGATTGAACCTACCTTTGAGCTCATTCTACAGTGTGAAACCAAGTTAACGAGCTCAACGTTGTATAATAAGGGCGCGTTGTATTACGTATGTCCCTTAAACTGAGGTCTAACGCCTCTACAGTCGGAATCTAGTGAAATCATCCGCGACCCAAGAAATTTCAGAAAGTAGCATGTAAAAACGAGACGAGCCGCCAAATTCATAACTAAACATCTGGCCATAATACCTAGATATTGGCCTGATATAGGTGTTAGAAATGCGGTCGTTAGGATCTGGTGAGTTACGACTCCTACGTCGATTGGTGATTGATCCATCACTTCGCCAAGCAGGTCTGGCACAAGAGCTCAATGTGACACGCTCTGCTATTAATCAAATCTGGCACAAATTAAACTCCGACTTTGGAGCAGTTATACGTAGCAATCTTGATTATGGAAAACTCGGACTTCGATTTGTGTTTGGGTGGGCTCGTGAAAGTGTGAGTTCTGATGTGCTCTCCAAATTCTCCCGATGGCTGCATTCCAATCGGTTCGTGTGTCGACTGACTAAATCAATAATGTCCTCGACAATGGACTCTCGACTCTACTTTGAGGCAATAGTCCCTGTTGGAAAAAACTACAGCTGGTTTCAAAGTCAGATAGAGAGATTTCGAAAGAAACCATATTCTCTCAAACTAGACTATGAAGTTGTTTCAGGTGTCGCAAACCACATGAACCTCGGATTATTTGATGGTGTTCGATGGGGGTTTAGTAATGACTTTCGCCTCGAAGCTTCGATCGGTGCTGTACGAGACTATGTTGATGTCCTTCCTGTCATGGGCACTGCTTTCCAGAGTGAAACAAAACCAGTTGACCTTCCAGACTTGGTGATTGCCGCATCACTGGAGTCAAATTATCATGTCACCGCTACTGAACTTGCAAAGAAGATAGATACGCTGGGACTGACACCACTTGCTGGGAGGACGCTTCGCCGCCGTTTGTCGAGATTTAGGAAAACTTTAGCTATTCCTTATGTGAACATCTCTAACATTGGACTCGATCAACATATCGTTGTCTGCCTAAAGGATGAAAATCCATCGAATTCTACAATCACAAGACTACTTCGAACACAAGCTAGTACATTCCCTAAAGCCCGAGTCCTGTCTGGGTCGAACATGACAGTAATCGATCTCGAAACACCCGAGTATGTAGATTGGGTAACAATGTCTCAGATTCTATCAGGAATGACAGATAACACCACAGAGATATGTACATTTATAGCCAATATTCATGAAATAGACACACGACTTGAGAGTGTGGTGTCCCACCTTGCATCACAAGCGCCCTCTGAGTAAGATTACGATCGGCGATGGGAAAATTGACCAAAACAGGTTCAAGGCTTGCAGGGACTGAAGTAGATATCAGTCCATCCAAGAGTCTCTCATCGCAAATACGGACACCTTTTGATGAATTTATCCCCGAATCCAGTGAACCGTCGGCTCAGTTCTATCTTGATGCCATGAGAATCTACCTCGGTTTGTGCGCAGGCTCATTGTCGATGGAGAATGCAATCCTAGCAGCCGACATCTTGAAGGAAAACCCGGAATATACAGTATGTCCCACCAATCCTGCGATGATTCCCATAAACGCTCGATACAAATCCAGAATCTTAGACAATCTAAAAACATTGAAGAAATTCAATCTGATAACACGTGACTCGATAAAATCAGCCTATAGCTTTGCCTTCTTGAGTGAAGAGGGACCAATGAACAAGAATGATTACGAAGCTCTTCTTCTTTTCTCAAGAAGACCTGAAATATCGCTCGTTGAAGCATCCAAGGCTCTCAGCATTACTCCAAGAACGATTGCTAGAGCAATTCAACGTCTTAAGGAACGATATGTTCTACGTTTCTCAGCCCTTCTTGACTATACGGCTTTCAACCTTCAATCAGCTATGCTGTTCTTCACCCTTAGAGATAAAGTAGATTGGGCCAGTGTCGAGCAGTGTGTAACCCAATATCCATTCACAAAGAGTATTTTGAAAACTACGATGACTGATCTTGGCTATGTCACTTTTCTGATACCCAATTTTGAAGAAACACGTAACGTGTTTCAACAATCAGTTCGCGATATCTCTCAAGAATTCTTTGAATATGCCAGTCTCCACTATCAGACTGCAGTCGGAACTACATCTAACCTTAATCTATACAATGTCAATGAGTGGTCGCTACCCAGTTATCTAGAATCTGACAAATTGGAATTCATTGAAGGAAAGTATGACACACCACAAATGATTCACTGTAGAGGATCCGTAGATGAGTACACACAGTATGACTTAGCCATTGCAGCACAAATTCAAAGCGACTCACGTGCTGGACCAAGTAAAATTAGTGACACCCTCAGAATTAGGGGTATCGATGTGGATGCGAGAAAAGTTGCCAAACTGGACAAGAAGCTCAGAGAAGATGACCTATTGATTTCATATGTCCTATTTGGCGGACTAGGATTATCAGCAAACTTCTGTTTCGAGATAATCTGTAACAATCAATGGACACAGCGAATTTTACCACTCGTAGCACAATTTCCATGGTCGATGTACTATCTCTCAAACAGAGGAATCATAGTTTGGACAATGACCCCTGGAAACCATCAAGTCGACTACTATCAGATGTTTCGCATGCTTGAACAAAATCCTGGTGTTGAAATGGTCCATCCCATAATGACGATTGCCCAAGGTGGCTCAAAGACAGTGATGGACCTAACAAGAGGTATGACCTTAGAAAATGGGAGATGGTCAGTCAATATTGATGACGTTGATTTGACAAATTGCTTGCCTGAAATAGAATAGGGGAATCATTGGGTCCTTGCAAGCACTAGATTTTCTACACCCTTTCTTGACAATCCAATAGGAGGTCCAAAGACCACATTTGTGTAACCAATGCCTTCAAGCTTTCTAACATATTCTTGAAGTTGACCAACGGATCCACAAAATCCAAACCTCTTCAGTATGTCTTCACCCAATGCAGCTATCACGTCAGCGTCAATCTTCCTTCTCTTCTTCAGCAATGACCGAGCTTCTCCCAAAGATTCGCTCATCCCGAATTGGTTAGCGGCAACTTTCCCAAGTCCTAATGCCACCATTGCTGCTGAGTGACTGATTGAGAGGTTGTCAGAGAACTTCTCGCAAGTGCCAATGAATGCAGGTGGAAAGAGTCCAATTTGGAAATCTGTCATTGTATCTCCTAATTGATTTGTAGCCCATTTTGCCATCTCAAGATCTGTATAGTTCAGCAGCACCCCGTCAGCCTTGAGTGAAATCTCGATCATCTTTGGACCCTGAGCTCCGACTAACACCTGAGCTTCGAGGTCTGCTTCACTCAGTCCCTCTTTGATTTCCGCAAGAGCCTGTTTCATCCTATCGAGTATTTCCCTTGGAGATACTACAATCCCTGTGCTCTCAAGTGCATGTCTGTCACCAGGACCGAGAAGCAGGTCGAATCTCTCTCCGTGACTCTTGATGAGAGTTGTCATGAACTGCACAATATGTGATGATGAATACAGTAATGGACTAATCAGGCCCACTCCAATTCTACACTCACTTGTCCTTTCAGCTACAGCGGCTGTAACTGCAGGAGCATATCTGAGTGCAGGAAAATCAGTCACCCAAATCTGATCTAGTCCTCCCCTGTCAACAATTACCGACTTATCAACAGTCTTTGAGATTGTGTCTCTGACATTGAGTGCGATTCCCCACTTCATGCCTGTCCCCTCCTCGTTCTGACTTCCTCAAAGATTTCAGATGTTGCCTCTCTCCAGTCCCCATCGAAAGGAGGTCCTATCACTACTTCCGTGGCACCAATCTTCTCCAGTAACTCAAATCGATCGACCATGTGTTCTCTTGAACCACTTATAGAGAACACATCTAGAAGCTCATCATCAACGAACTCCGCCCCGTCCTTCGGACCTGAAGCAGCCACGGTTTTACGTATCTTTTCTACCCTCTCTATGTCCACACTCAACATATCTATTACTGCATCTGGAGTATCAGCAATCACCAGAGCAACCACTCGTTTGGCGAGCTTCTCCTTTATCCCCTTGAACGTGGGAATTGTGGGGACCCAAATCACCTTCTCTACAGATTTCTTCCCTCTCCCAGACTCCTTAGCAGCAGCATCAACAATCTTGATTGCATTCTTCAGATAGTCAAAGGGCCCTGAGAGAATAACTCCTTCTGCAGCCTCCCCGGTCAGCTTTAGCATCTGAGGTCCTCGAACCCCCAAGAATATTGGTATCTTGAGATGTCCTTCATGACCTAGACTGAAGTTTGTAATTGAGAATACTTCGCTCTCTGCATCCACGGTTTCACCAGCCCACAATCGGTTCAGAGTCTTGATTGTCGTGCGAAGTTCGGTTACTGGTTTTCTCACATTTATGCCATATCTTTCTAGGTCCTGCATTCCTCCAATACCCAATCCGTATACGAACCTTCCATTCCCCATTTCTGACAGTGTAAGACCTACTCTAGCAAGGGTCCCTATGTTATGCACAGTCACAGGAATGATTCCTGTTCCTACCCTCACCTTCTTAGTCTGAAGAAGAGTGTTGGCAGTCAACACGAATGTTTCCTGACCTAGTGCAATATCCTCTCCGACCCAGATGCTTCTTGCACCAAGAGAATCCGCATTTTTAGAAATCCAATCTGTTGCACTGATTCCCATGTGTGTAGTGATACCTATGCTAACACTGTACATGCTGTTCAACTCTCAGGTTGTCTAGTCCAGTGTAGTTTCCTCTCAAAAATACACCTTTTGATTTGTAGATACTTATTTCTGTGATTGTCACTATCATCTCGTGATTACCGTGGCACGAATAGTATGGGGGATCACTGGTTCTGGTGATCACATCGAAGAGATAGTTTCAATCATGAAGAATCTTGAGGAAGACCCTGACCATCGACTGACTGTGATTGTATCAAAGGCTGGAGAGCAGATGTTGAGATGGTATGGTCTTTGGGACAAGCTAAACCAATCTTTCAGAAAGGTCATGAAAGAGTCTAGTTCTAATGTCCCCTTCATTGCTGGACCACTTCAACTAGGCAAATATGATGTCCTTGTTGTTGTACCACTTACTGCTAACTCCACAGCTAAAATCGCCCGGGGTATAGCTGACACACTGATAACCAATGCTGTTGCTCAAACACTGAAGGGTGACACACCTGTCCTCCTTTATCCAGTTGATCAGTTTGACAAAGAAATTGAGGCATTGGGTCCAAAAGGTGAAACATTCACAATACGCCCTCGTTCTGTAGATCTTGAGAATGTCCAAATACTAAGAAAGATGGAACGTGTCACGATTCTTGAATCTCCCTCTGATATACCAGTCCAGATAGAGTCAGTTCTTTCCCCAAAATGAGGAAGCATCATGGGAAAGAACTATGCGACGATAAGGAGGAAGGTCATCAAATGGTTTGGAACAAATGGAAGGGACTTTCCTTGGAGAAACACGACCGATCCCTACCGCGTTCTGATTGCTGAAATACTTCTAAGAAGAACAACTGCAACGGCCGTATGTCGAGTCTTTGCAGAATTCATTGACCGTTTCGATTCTATTGAACGTCTTGCGCGAGCCAGAGAAGTAACAATAGAACGAGCGCTCAGTTCTCTGGGTCTTCAATCCAGGAGAGCTCACGAACTCAAAAAGATGGCCTCGTTTATTTACAAGAAGTATTCAGGAACCATTCCAATGAATCATGCTGACCTTCTTGCGCTTCCAGGAGTAGGTGACTATATCGCATCCGCAGTCAGTAACTTTGCCTTTGGAGAGCCTGTACAACTCGTTGATGGTAACGTAATCCACTTCGTTTCACGAGTTTTTGGGATTTCATTCAAGGGTCCTACAGATTCCAAGGCGTGGGAGTTCATGAAAGACTTTGGTGGAAAGCAGCAGGAAGCCAAACTATATTGGGGAATCATCGATTTGGTGGCTACTATCTGCCTCAGAAAGAATCCTAGATGTTCTATCTGCCCTCTGTCTGAGGTATGTCTGTATTCCAAAGGAGCCCCCTCTGTTGAAAGTACCTGAAGGTTACACGTTCGGATTTGCTAAGACCGATGAAGAATTGGAAGAACTACTTGTATTCTATTCGATAGTTTTTCCTGATGACGACCCCGAAGAGTTACGACGTCAAGTTGAGAGATTGCCTGGATTTGGAAAAGAATCGAACTTCTTCCTTCGTGATTCAGAAACAGGGGCAATTGTAAGCGCTTTGAATGCAATCCCAAGTGTTTGGTCATATGATGATGTTCCTCTTCAAAACCTGGAACTTGGTTGGGTTGGCACCATGAAGGAACATAGACGAAAGGGACTGATTCGAACTCTGTATGAGCATTTTGACAGACTACTCGATGAGGGAGAGTATGACATATCCACAATTCAGGGAATTCCTTACTACTATCGCCAGTTTGGATATGACTTTGTAATCCCCCTCGATCCGATTATGTGGCTTAACACAGCTCTGTTCCCACATATAGACAAGAAGACACCTCCTCCATACATGGAGATCAAGTGCCGTGAGGCTCAGAAGGAAGATATCAATAGTCTCATGGAACTCTATGATGAGGACAGTCGTCGAGTCCAGGTGTATGTTACAAGAAGCAGGGAGCTCTGGGAGATACAAGAGGAAACACGAAAGTTCTATGAAAGTGACTATCGTACTTATGTTCTCGAAGACGATGGAGGGATACTAGGATACTTTCGACTGCTCGCACACAAGCCTTCCACTGGTCTTTACGGATCGAATATGCGTATAATTGAGAGTAGCATAAGAACATACGATGGAGTCATGAGAGCCCTTCAGATGGTAAAGTCAGAGGCTGAGCAGAATGATTTCCAACGAGTTGGATTCGTTGGCCCCTCTTCCAACAATCTCCGAAGAATCGTACATGACCTTGGAGGTCAAGTTCTAGGAGAGTGGAAACACCAGCTCCGCGTTCCCAGTATTCTACGTCTTCTTCAGAAGATTACCCCTGTTCTTGAGAAACGGCTCGTTGGTTCCATGTTTGAAGGATTGACGAGAGAACTCGCTATCAACACTTTCCGTAATTGTTACCTCCTAAAGTTTGTAGGCGGAAAAATCGAGAGTGTTTCTGATATTGGTATGCAAGAAGAGGGTGAAAACCAAGGGTTTCGTGCCCCACCAAATGATCTGATTCGGTTGATTTTTGGGGTCTATGACATCGATGAAATCAAATACAACAATATCGACTTCATTGTTAATCGAGACCTCAAGTCATTGGTATCGACCCTGTTCCCAAAAGGTGAGAGCAGTATCTATTACTTCGCGTGCTAATCGCAGTTAATCATCAAGGTCTGGAATCGGAAGTTCCACAGTGAATGTTGTACCACAAGGACAGTTTGCGGTGATTGGGTAGTTGTGAGGCGTATCAATACTAATAGAAGCGCCTTGTCTTGCAGCTTGATCAATCAAGGCCTGCATGTGATGGACCATGTACTTGGCAAATCCTTTCACAGTGTCGGGTATAGACATGTCATCTATCCAGAAGACATAGCGATGGCAATTGGGACAATGACTGAGGAGAACATGTGTGCTATCTCCGCAGCTCTTGCAAGTGAGCGTTGTATGATTATAGTCTGGTGCGCTTGGCTTCTCTAGGTCATACTGGTTCTCTGTTCCGCATCGATAACAATGATAGGTGAAATCTTCACTCATCGCTAGTCACGTCCTGTCTGCTTACGACCTGTCCAATGTATGTGTACCTAATAAGGAAGCAGATACACGTTATTGAGGATGTGAAGATAGATGCTGATACAAGAACCGAATACGAAATTGAAATCATTGTTACTCGTATTCCTCACTGAAAACTATTCTACTGAACTTCGACCCTGCAATGTCTGTAACTCCGATTCTCCTCGTTTCGCAAGAACCTTCATCATAAATGGAAGATGCGTCTGCATTGATTGCGTCCTAGCTCGAATCGAAGGCCTTCCATATCAGTGCTAACTGGAAACCGAACATTGTAAAAGTAAGAAGTGGAACCTGATGTTTGTCAGGTGAATCCATTGAAGAAACGAATTCAACCCCATCTTAGAGTTGGCGAAGGTGATGTAGAGAAGATTGTTGTGATCACAGGAAATCCAGAGAGAGTGCCTGTGATTGCTGGAAGAATGAAGGATCCTGAGGAAGTAGCGCGATACCGTGGTCTTGTCACTTATCGGGCCTACACACCAAAAGGGAATGCCATCACAATTTCAGGGACCGGTATGGGAGTTGCATCAACCCACATCTGTGTGGAAGAGCTGGCAAAACTAGACTGCAAAGTCATCCTTCGATTGGGTAGTTGTGGAGGAGTTGATCCTTCAGTCAAGACAGGTGACGTTGTCGTTCCTACAGCAGCTGTTCGAGATGAACGTGCAAGTCTGAACTATGCACCAATAGAGTATCCCGCAGTGGCTTCACCCGAGTGGTATCTTGCCCTATACGAGAGTATTTCCAAGTTGTTGCCTGCTGATCGTGTTCACTCAGGTATCAACTGGACCTCCGATATTTACTATGTGAATCCAGCCCATAATCATCTTGACATCTGGACACGTGCGAAGGTGAAATGTGTCGAGATGGAAGCATCTCTCCTCTTCACGTTTGCACAGACCAAGGGTCTCGACACAGGAGCGATTCTCTCATGTGATGGTAATCTTCACGGTGCTCAGAAAACCGAACAGGACTCTGAGGACGAGAAGACAGGAGAGCAAGACCCTCTGCTTGTTGAAGCCATTGCTAAGTCGCTTGATGCTCTTGTCATGGCTGTTGACAAGCTGGCTGATAGATATTAACACAACAAGTGGCAGTTTGGGAGAATTGTAATGCAAGAGCATGGGGTAAGCACACGTCCATTTAGTGATTCATCACCTAGAATCACCTTACGGCACTTTGACAAAGTAAGCAACCCCAAGTCAATCCATGGTATCTATCCCTATAGAGGAAAGATGTCTGCCATTGATGCAGCCCATATAGTTTCACAGCTACCCTCCGATTCTGTCTTACTCGATCCATTCTGTGGTACAGGGACTATTGTCTATGAGGCGCAGGCTCACGGAATGTCTGCGATTGGGGTTGACAACAACCCTCTGGCCTGTATAATTGCTCGTGGGAAGACCGAGTATGTTGATCATGAAACTGTACACTCTTTGCTCACAACATCTATCCAGTCTGCACGTCTTCAGGGGAGAGTCCCCTTGATGCCAGACTCTGCCCTACGCTACTTCCATCCTGAAACAGCAGATCAGATAATGAGGATGGTTTCAGTTTCAGCACATCTTCCAGACTATCTCCTTGCTGCTCTCTATGGGTCCATCTGTGTGGCTGCAAGAGCCTGTAATGGGTGGTTGTGGACTTCAACGTCGATAGGTCGTATCAACGAACCTCTGCGTAACATCGATTTCTATGCAACGTTAGTTCGGAAGGCACGAAAACATCTGGAATTCACCAACAAAGGATCACCAGCTATAATCCACACGCATGACACTCGATCGATCCATGAGATCATCCCCGAGAAATCAGTTGATGTTGTTTATACCAGCCCTCCGTACTTTGATGCCCTTGACTATACTGGATACTACACAAAGATAGTGCTTGAGATACTCGGTCTTGATAGGGCTTCAATCAGGGATGGACTCATCCAAAGGTTCGCTACATATGAAGAGGAGATGCGTTCCGCACTTACTTCTATTGATCGTGTTATGAGTGATGAAGGTCTCATCATTTTCGTTGTAGGAGACCGCATGGTAAGACGAAAGCTCATCAGAGGCTCAGATTTCTTCAGTGATATCGCACCCTGGGCCAATCCGTATATTGTAGAACGTGAGTACACGAATACTGCAAGTGGGCTCTGGGACTCTATTAATTCTACAAAACGGAAGGAACAGGTACTTGTCTGGGACCTCGCTGAAGGGGGTCGTATGTGAGTTGACCCATCACAAAGTCGTGATTGGGAACAGTATAAACATGCAACAGGTCCAGGACGCATCTGTCCATCTTGTTGTCACATCGCCTCCATATTGGAAGCTCAAGGACTATGGCAGCGATGAGGGAATTGGACAAGCGGCAACCAGCTATACGGAGTACCTGGCATCTATCAATGCTGTATTCGAAGAATGTGTGAAGAAACTAGTGCCTGATGGAAAAATAGTTGTCAATATCATGCCAATCCTCCTCACTGGAAAGAACACCAAGTTCAACCGTCGCGTGACAAGAACAGTCCTTACAGATCTAGAGAACTTCATATCCTCACTTGGAAACATGTACTTTCACTCATTGTTCATCTGGGACAAACGGAAAGCAGTCCGATTCAGTTCCTGGGGGTCTTATCCCCACCCTCCAAACCTATTATCGTCGTACCCATATGAGTGGATCATTGTCTTCGCGAAAGAGGGAAAGAGGCCTCCTGTGGAACCGGATATCAAAGAGGCATCAAAGATCACTCATGAGGAGTTCACGAACTGGGTACAGAACTCAATATGGGACTTTCAACCTGCCTCCGCAAAACAAGAGAACCATCCTGCCCCTTTTCCCGAAGAGCTCCCACGTAGATGCATTCGCCTCTACTCCTTCGTCGGTGATACTGTTCTCGATCCCTTTGCAGGGAGTGGTACAACACTGAAGGTCGCTCGTGAGTTGGGCCGAAACTCAATTGGATATGAGATAAATCCAGATTATGAAGATCTAATCCGGGAGAAACTCAGAGATAAAGAGGAAACCACGGAGGACTCTTTCGAGTTTGTTCGCGAAGAAAGTCAAACCTAAATAGTGTTCAAATCCAAATGTCATTGTCGTGCCTGGAAATTTAATCCAGTGGGAGGAGTAGAAGTCTTGACCTACGATGTCATCGTAGTTGGAGCTGGTCCTGCAGGAGCCACTGCTGCACATGAATGCACCAAGATGGGTCTGAGCGCACTCATATTGGAAAAGGAGGCATTGCCAAGAGAGAAGCCCTGTGGCGGAGCTGTGATGTACCGAGCTCTCAGACTTATCGATGGCAAGGTACCGAAACACGTGGTTGAGCAGAGAATTCACGGTCTCAGATTCCTCCTACCAGGGGGGAAGGTAGCTGAATTCAGGTCGAACAAGCTAATGGGAATCACAGTGTTTCGCGACAGGTTCGATGAGTTCCTTGCAAGAAGAGCTGAGAGGGCTGGAGCAGAATTAATCGAATCGGCCCGGGTTACGAATGTTTCTGTGAGCCAGCACTCTGCAAGGGTAGAGCTTGCAGATGGGAGAGAATACAGGAGCGAGTATCTTCTCGGAGCAGATGGTGTGAATTCAGTTGTGAGTAGAGCCCTAGGACTTCGCCCAAAGAGAAATGACTTGCTGAAAGTCGGTCTTGGTATGGAGTCCGATTTCTATGTGGGAGAGGAGGGAGTAGCGAAAGCAACAGATGGAAACCCCTCAATTCTGGAAATATGTCCATCTGAAAACCAGATTTGTTATGGATGGATCTTTCCCAAGAAGGAGCATCTCGCCATCGGGGTTGCTGGATCTGGTGTTCATATGCGGGATCTGAGAACGAAATTTGATGAGTTCTGTAGAAAGACTGAATCTCGACTAGGAATCCCACTCAACCTAGAGAAGAGACGGACATTCTTCATTGGTGGTGACGGTCTCCGAAGTAAGAATGTCACAGAACGTGCCATTCTGATTGGTGATGCTGCAGGATTTGTTGACCCAATGATGGGTGAAGGAATTGCATACGCCATGCAGTCTGCTGTTTGTGCTGTATCAGTAATCTCGAAAGCAATCGCAGAAGGGCGACATGACGAGGAAATACTGTCTGAGTATCATCGACACTGTCAAGACCACTTCTCATCAAGCTTTACATTCGCTGGACAAGTCGGATCTGGGGGTACCCCACTGGCTGAGCTCATTCTTCCCAGAGTGAGTGGTCATAGACTTGCCGGTGAAGTCATGGCAAAGGTCGCACGTGGTGAGATTAGTTATTCTGACATACCCTATACAGTGATGAAGAGTCTACCACGAGAGTTGCCAACAATAATCAAACAAGTCGTTCGCTCTCGAATTGGTATTTCAAACTGAAAAGCTTCATAGGGTCTTTCTCAGTGATTTGTACAACGATGAGAGAGTATTGGACCGTTTCTATTCTAGTTCTGTTGGCTGTTTCAGTGAGCTACATAGGCCCACATCAGATCTCTCATCTTCCAACATTCAATGGAACTGACGCCTATCAGTATCTCGTTGACCAGTGTGACTTTGGTCCGCGACCACCTGGTTCTGAAAACCTCAGTCTATGCCGAGCGATGATTACTGAAACTTTCGAAAATGCAGGCTGGAATGTGACTTTTCAGAACTTCACATACCAAGAGGTTGAATGTGTCAATATCATAGTGACATGGGAGTTATCTCTTACATCTCCACTCATTCTTGGAGCGCACTATGACACCCGTCCTGAGGCAACAGAGGATTCCGACCCTGCAAATAGGGATAGACCAATACTAGGTGCAAATGATGGGGCTAGTGGTGTCGCAGTCCTCATGGAACTAGCCTACTCTCTACCTGAGTCCGTTCGATCCACCGTGGAGATGGTCCTTTTTGATGCCGAGGACTCTGGGAGTATCGATGGATGGCAGTGGATTCAGGGTTCCACATACTATGTTTCACAGCTCAGTTTGGCAAGAAGAAGCTCGATCCAAGCTATGGTTCTTGTTGACATGGTTGGAGATGAGTACCTTCGGCTCCCACGTGAGAGCAGTTCCACTACCTCTCTTCAGAACACGATATGGGACATCGCAGATCAACTCGGTCACAATGACACCTTTCTTGACACCTCAGGAGGATCAATTATTGATGACCATCGACCCTTCTTAGACGCAGGAATTCCTGCAGTTGATTTGATTCACACTCCCTTCCCGTGGTACTGGCATACCATGGAAGACACACCAGACAAATGTAGTGCAGAAAGTCTACAGGTTGTCGGTGAGGTCTTGGAAGTCTTCGTTGTTGAATATGCAAGCACCCAACCGACATTTCCAGTGGATGACTCATCACTTCTCTTGATTGGTCTAGGAGTCATCATCGCAGTTCCTGTAATCATCTTGATACTCAGACGCAGATGATATGTTACACACTTTTAAACCGAATTTCCCTTGAACATCATTTGATGCTTGTTTCACGGTGAATCAGATTGGAAAAGACCATCCTATTTCGACCAACTGGCG
>WOR8_10005192_pt1 | contig 21502 bp, 21 predicted proteins | sample DeeMarSeWOR38_10_FD_19890 | JGI IMG/M metagenome (IMG submission 19890) | reverse complement strand
CACGCATATCTTCCGGGTGACGGGTTTCAGCGTCCACAATGATGACAATCGTGGGCTCTGCGCATACTCTCGGATCAAGTCCCAGTGCCCCTTTGCCCCGGCTGACAACCGGCCGTATATATGCATCTTTCAAATCGTTTCGTCTGACGGTCTCAATAATCGCATTTTTCATCTCTTTGCGGCTAAGCGGTATTTTAATCATGATGGATTCGGCTGATTCATATAGCCGATCGATATGCTCATCGATGCAAAAGATTCTTCCATTGTAGGCCCTTATACCCTCAAAAACACCGTCCCCGTATAGGAATCCATGATCAAAAACCGAAATTTTGGCATCTTCTTCACTCACAATGCTTCCGTTTAAGTATATGTACATTGGCCACCCCCCCTACAAATAGTCATCATTGGAAGCGATCAGACGCTATAAAATCACAGCGCGCTGAGCACACATCATAATGCATATATAAATCTTCAATTTTTGGCAACCATTCAAATTGTGAGGTATAAAATCAAGAAATTGAGTCGACTGCCGAACGACCTTTATTTGATTCAACCGTTTTAAGATGAATTTCTGAAAAAGCTTATAATAGGTTTTTCCTATCATAAAACTCCTAATTCTCTCGGGTTGCACATTTCCCGGGTGTGCATACTTTATTAGCCGTGAGACAATCTTATACAAAGAACATAGGAGGTCAATTATGAACACAATACAAGATTACGTTGAATCCGATCAGGAAAGAGAAGAAGGACACGTTGATACCCGTGAGCAAAATTTCGAATGTGAGGACAAAGATCCTCATCTGGGATGTGATCTGGGCATTGACGTTCAGGGATAAAGGTAGAAGCGTCGAATACAGGTTGAACATGCAGCTTGATAATCAGAAAGCAAGGCAGAGGCGGTTTGGTTTCTGCCTTGCACTTCTTTATAATGCGCTAGAGACAAAAGGAGGATCCTATGGACCTTAGAGAATACTTTGATAAAAAAAAGGGTTTCGGGATATTGGCCACTGCCGATGCTGATGGCAAAGTCGATGCCGCTGTATATGCCAGACCGCATGTTATGGAAGATGGTACCATCGCTATGATCATGCGCGATCGCCTAACCCATCATAACCTTCAAACCAACTCCCATGCAGCCTATTTGTTCCATGAAGACGGGCCCGGGTACAAAGGCAAACGACTCTTCCTGACGAAGATTCGGGAGGAAAAGGACACCGATTTGCTTAAGTCCTTGCGCCGCAGGCAGTACCCTGATAAAAAGGAGGAAGCAAAATTTCTGGTATTCTTTAAGGTGGATAAGGAATTGCCGCTTATCGGAAATGGAGCGTAACCGCAGCGCATGGATAAAACGCAAGCCATACAGCAACGACTCAGGGAACTGTTTGAATCTCAGAATCTCGGCGTTCTCGCGACCCATCGTTCAGGACAGCCCTATGCCAGCCTGGTTGCATTTTATGCCACCGAGGATTTGAAGCATCTTTTCTTCGTAACACCCAAAGCGACCCGTAAGTTTGAAAATCTGAAAACCGACGCCAGGGTAGCAATTCTAGTCAACAGCAGTACCAATCAAGCCGTTGATTTCCATCGGGCCGTTTCCGTTACGATAGTCGGTGAAGCGACCGAAGTCGTCGGCTCGGAACGGCAGCCGATCCTGGAACGGTATCTGAAAAAACATCCGCACCTTGAAGATTTTGTTCGTTCACCGTCTTGTGCTTTGGTCAGGGTGTCGGCAAAATCCTACTTTATGGTTCAAAACTTTCAAAATGTCATGGAATTGCACCTGAACAGATGAATTGGATTATATCTGCAGAAGATATCCGACATGAAGATCGGCAGCGGGTCGGCGGAAAAGGATATGCCCTGACGTTGTTGGCCAAGAACGGCTTTCAGATTCCGGAGACCGTTTGCATATCCAGCGATGCCTATCAGGAATACGTCGATCGCACGGGACTGCGGGAGCGGATCCAGCTTGAACTGCATCGCAAAGATTTAAAGGAGATGCGATGGGAGGAGATCTGGGATTGCGCGACCCGAATCCGTAACATGTTTCTGAGGAAGCAGATTCCGGGTAACATCGCAAAACGCTTGAAAGCTGTCATTCAGTCCCGCTTCAAAGATAAATCGGTGGCGGTGAGGTCATCCGCCCCGGAGGAAGACACTGCCAAAGCTTCTTTTGCCGGGTTACACGAGTCCTATATCAACATCAGCGGAATCGATGCGATCCTGGAACATATCCGCAAAGTGTGGGCCTCCCTGTGGACGGATGCGGCCTTACTGTATCGTCAGGAAATCGGTTTGAGTGTTGAAAAAAGTACGATGGCCGTGGTGATCCAGGCGATTGTGCCCGGCGATCGGTCCGGGGTGGTATTTACCCAAAACCCGAATGATGCCTACCAGGGCGTTATCGAATCCGTTTACGGTTTAAATCAGGGGCTGGTCGACGGCACGGTTGAGCCGGATCGCTGGATACTGGATAGAAAAACCCAGCGGATAATTACCCACACACCGGCGACCCGCCGCTATTGGATGGTTCCGATTGAACAAGGGGTTCAGCTGAACCCGTTGCCCGAAAGCATGTCCCAGAGACCTCCGCTGAATGCACAAGAAACTCGGGAAGTATTCGGTCAGGCGCTGCGAGCGGAAGATTTCTTCGGCACACCCCAGGACGTCGAATGGACATACAAGGACCAGTCTCTGGTTGTCCTGCAGTCACGACCCATCACAACCCTTTCCACCGGTAAAACCGAAGACAACCGCGGCTGGTATTTGAGTTTGCACCGCAGTTTTGACAATCTGAAATCGCTGCGAAAAAAAATCGAGCAGGAACTGATTCCGGGTATGATCGCTGCTGCAGAAGAACTGGCGGCCACCGATTTATCCCTGTTATCCGATCGATCCCTGGCAGAAGAAATCAAACGTCGCTGGGAAATCAATCACCATTGGGTCAATGTTTATTGGGATGATTTTATCCCGTTTGCCCATGGTGTGCGATTATTTGGTCAGATATACAATGATGCCATCCAGCCCGAAGACCCTTACGAGTTTGTCGACCTGCTGACCCAAACGGAAATGGCCAGTCTGGAGCGCAACCGAATGCTGGAGGATCTGGCTAATGAGATTCGCAAAAATCACCGGCTGGCAGAGCAATTACAAAAAGGCCTTTATGCCGAGGCCGACCCCGATTTTCAAACCCGAGTTGAAACCTTTATCCGCCAATTTGGTGACCTTTCCTGCGCCGTGACCGGTGGGAGCCAGTGTGTTCAGGATTCGGAACCGTTGATCAAAATTTTACTTGAAATGGCAAATCATCCTCCCGCCCCAGGTGGCCGGCAAAAATCCGCGAACGTGGAAATCCTTAAAGAAAAATTTTTAGCTTGCTTTGCGGGCGATCAACGAACCCAGGCCGTCGAGTATCTCGATTTGGGCCGCACCAGCTATCAATTAAGAGATGATGACAATATTTACCTGGGAAGAATCGAGGCCCAATTACTGGCAGCGATTCGAGAAGCCCGACAGCGAATTGAAAACGCGCAATCCAAGGGGCCTGACGCTTCGACAGCCAACGAATTAGAAGCGGTCCTAGCCGATCTGGATCATTCGGCAGAGACCCTCAACCCCTACCGCATGAAGGCCGGGGCCACATTTGATATTAAGCCCAGGCAGTTGATCGGCCAGCCGGGAGGTCCCGGTATAGCCAACGGCAGAGCGCGGCTGATTCGGCAACATGCCGATCTGGCGGATTTCAAACATGGAGAAGTGCTGGTCTGCGATGCGGTGGACCCCAACATGACGTTTGTGGTGCCCCTGGCTTCAGCCGTGGTGGAGCGCAGGGGCGGCATGCTGATCCATGGGGCCATCATCGCTCGGGAATACGGGCTGCCGTGCGTCACCGGTATTCCGGAGGCCACTGCCCTGATTGAAACCGGAGATAAAATCACCGTGGATGGCTATTTGGGGATCGTTACCATTGGAACGGGGGAAATCTAAAAACTGTCTTTAAAATAACCATCTTTTGCCCGTTGGTCCGCCGCCGGAGGATGGTGATCCGATTCGAAATGCGCACGGACTGAAAAATTTTTTATCTAAAATACAGGTTTACATCGCCTGAAAATGCGCCTCGCTGAGACCGTTGAGTAACAGGAACGAACCGACTTTAATGCAAAAAATTTCCGCTTCGGCATGATCGATAAAATCGGATAGATGCGGATGCGTATTGATCAACATTTTTCTGACCCGGGTTCGTTTGGCGTCGTCCTCGATTTTATGGAAAGAGCCTTCCACCGTAAGTGCCTGAACACGGTTGCGAGGTGTTTTTTCACGAGAGTCGATCAGCAGACTGACCGCAGGATTTTTCATCAGATTTTTGTATTTTTGCGTGTTTCTGTGCGTCACCATGTAAATTTCTTGACAGGATGCGTCGGTCACGTAAGCCATCAGGGAACAATACGGTTTTCCGCCGGCATCCGTCGCCAGCACGCACGTGTTTTTTTCTCTGGCCAGGGCTTTCATTTGGTCCAACATATTTATCTGTTACCCCTTCTGTGGTTTGTGTCAGTTTTGATAATTAGCATAAATACGACAATAAAAAAATGACATTTCACCAAAGATGCGTCTGAATGACGCGGCGATTTCTATCTGTTGTTCAACGAACATCCAGCTCGAGAGGAGATTTGACATGGAAGAAAAAATAAGACTTGGGATCAGCAGCTGTCTGCTCGGAAATAATGTGCGTTGGAATGCCGGTCATCAGCGCGATCGATACTTGACAGATACCTTGGGCCAGTTTGTTGAATACGTTCCCGTGTGCCCCGAAGTCGAAGCTGGTTTTGGGATTCCCAGGGAATCAATGCGTCTGGTCGGTGATCCTGAAAACCCCCGTCTGATTACTTTCAAGAGTAAAACGGATCACACCGATCAAATGACCCGCTGGGCCAAAGATCGCGTGAAAGAACTCGAAAAAGAAGATCTGTGTGGCTTTATTTTCAAGTGCGATTCTCCTTCCAGCGGCATGATACGGGTGAAAGTATACAGCGAAAAGGGAATGCCGGAAAAGAAAGGGGTAGGCATGTTTGCCCGGGCGTATATGGACCATTTTCAGCGCATACCGGTCGAAGATGATGGTCGACTCCACAATCCGGAGATTCGAGAAAATTTTATCGAGCGCATTTTTGCCTTGAAACGATGGCGCGATAGCATCAAAAAAAAGCGCAGTATGGGAAACCTTGTGAATTTCCATACATGCAATAAACTTTTAATTTTGTCTCACAGCCAGAAACACTACCGGCTGATGGGAAAGACCGTTGCCGGCGGCAAGAAAATGCCCATTAAAGAGCTTTACAGCCAATATGAGCATCTTCTAATGGAAGCCCTGGAACTCAAAACCACCGTGAAAAAGAATATCAATGTGTTGCAGCACCTGCTGGGCTATTTTAAGAAGCAGTTAACCGCAGATGAGAAACAGGAGCTGCTTAATCATTATGTGCGCAAATATGATCAACCCTATCTCAAGATGCAGACGTACCTGAACCCGCATCCGGTGGAGCTCAAATTGAGAACTCACGTATAGGAAAAGATTAAAGTCTTTGAAAGCTGATCCAGGTGCAATCAGAGATAAAATTCAAAGCACGCCTGATCTTATAAAATTGGCCGAAATACGAAACAAATTCTAAAATCCAATTTCAAAAGGATTGTTATGCATTCAAAACCAATACTCGTCACCGGTGCCACCGGCTATGTCGGCGGCCGGCTCATTCCGGCCTTGCTCGATGCAGGGTATCGGGTGCGGGCCATGGGCCGTACCCTGGCAAAAGTGGCCTGCCGCCCCTGGGCCCATCATCATCAGGTGGAGTTGGTCCAGGGGGATGTTCTTGACCTTGAATCCCTTAAAAAAGCAGCCGCTGGTTGCTGGGCCGCCTATTACCTGGTCCACTCCATGATTGCCCAGAAAAAAAAGTTCGTTGAGGCCGACCGGCGGGCCGCGCGCCACATGGTGGAAGCCGCCGCCGCCACAGGGCTGGAAAGAATGATATACCTGGGCGGATTGGCGGAGGCCAAGCAGGCATCCTTGAGCAAACACCTGCAATCGCGCATCGAGGTGGCCGAGATTTTGCAGTCCGGTGCGGTCCCCACAACGGATCTACGGACGCCCATGATCCTGGGATCGGGCAGTGCCTCTTTTGAAATTCTGCGTTACCTGGTTGAACGTCTGCCGATCATGACCACGCCCCGTTGGGTGCGGTCATTAAATCAGCCGATCGCCATCCGCAATGTCATCACCTATCTGATCGGCTGCCTTGAACATGACCAAACCGTCGGTCAAACCTACGACATCGGCGGTCCGGACATTCTGACCTATCGTGATTTGTTGGATATCTATGCCGAGGAGGCGCATCTTGCCAAGCGGTTGATCATACCGGTGCCGGTTCTCACCCCCACCCTAAGTGCCCTGTGGATCCATCTGATCAGCCCGGTTCCCACATCGATTGCGCTGCCGTTGACGGAAGGGTTGACCAGCGATGCGGTCTGCACCGAAAATCGGATTCAGTCGATTATTCCGCAGAAATTGCTGACCTGCCGTGAAGCGATCCGCTTGGCGCTCGATCGCATCCAGCAAGAGCAGGTGGATACCTGCTGGATGGATGCCGGCAATTTGCTGGAACCTGAATGGGCCCACTGCGGTGACGCCGATTGGGCCGGCGGAACCATCATGAGCTGCGGTTATCGCGTAAAACTGCAGGCAACCGCCGCAGATGTCTGGCAATCGGTCTGTCGCATCGGCGGTAAAACCGGCTGGTACTTCGGCAACTTTCTGTGGCGCTTGCGGGGCATCATAGACCGGCTGGTGGGCGGTGTCGGGCTGCGGCGGGGACGCCGTCATCCATCTGAGATTGGCGTCGGTGACGCTTTGGATTTCTGGCGGGTTTTGGAAGTCGAGGCACCCCGGCGCCTGTTGCTGGTGGCGGAAATGAAAACACCGGGAGATGCATTGCTCGAATTTCAAATCACCCCCATTGGCAGCGCTCAGGTCGAATTGCAGATGCTCTCGCGGTTTTTACCCAAAGGCTTATTCGGCATGCTCTACTGGTACGGACTCTATCCATTCCATCAGTGGATTTTCTTCGGCATGCTCAAAGCCATTGCCAAATCTATCAACAGGCCCATTGTATACGGACCCAAACGATTTACACCCAAACTGCATACCACTTGCGCCTTGCCTCCGGCGAGCACTCGATGAACCGCACCGGGTTTGAAAATGGGACCGCATGGATAAGGGTGAATACAAAAGTGCTAAAGCAAGTCGCTTTTTGTAGTAAGAATATGAATCATCTTTAATTCTTGATTTCAGAGGTAATCGACATGAAGAAAAAAATGCGCGTCATGACGGGAAAACCCCTCAATGCCGAAACACCGATCGAATCGCTTCGCACCTGGACCACCGACAATGCGGTATTCTTTAAGCGCAATCAGGGCCAGATCATGCAAAGGCCGATCAAGCTTTCATCGTGGAAGCTGAGCATTGAAGGCCTGGTGAGACACAACCTGACCTTGACCTTCGAGGATATCCGGCGCATGCCGAAAGAGGAGGTGGCCAACACCCTGGAATGCTCCGGCAACAGCCGGTCTTTGCTCGAAGAAAAAGCTTCCGGTAATCCCTGGACGATTGGCGGCGTGGGCAACGCGATCTGGGGCGGCATCTGGTTAAAGGACTTGCTCGCCAAGGCCGAACCTGTAAAAGATGCCCGACATGTCAGCTTTGAGGGTTTAGATAAACCTCTGGGATCCGCCGCAATAAAGTTTATCCGCAGCATTCCGTTGGAAAAAGCCATTGATTCCACCTTGCTTGCCTACGAAATGAATGGACAACTTCTGCCGTTGAAACACGGCTATCCCCTGCGCGCGCTGGCTTTGGGCTGGACCGGCGCCAACTGTGTCAAGTGGCTTCACAAAATCACGGTGCTGGATCAACCGCATGAAGGTTTTTTTATGGACAAGGTATACCGCATTTTTCAGAAAGGCGAAGATTCAAAATCCGGTGAAGTCGTTAAAAACATCAGTGTCAAATCAATTATTGTTGAGCCGGCAAATGATGAAACACTTCCGGTCGGCATCGTGCCGATTCGCGGTGCCGCCTATGCCGGCGAAGCCGGCATTCAGGCGGTCGACATTTCGGTTGATGACGGCCAAACATGGCAGCCGGCATGCTTGATCGGCCCTCAAGAAACCTATGCCTGGCGACATTGGGAGTATTTGTGGGATGTTCAACAGGCAGGCGAATTCAAGATAATGGCCCGCGCAACCGATAACAGCGGAAACCCACAGCCTGAGACCGCCCACTGGAATGTACTGGGCTATGGGAACAATGGTATCCGGGAACATGCCATCGTTGTCCACATCGCATGAGTCAATCGGCAAATTGCTTCATTATCGGTTCAAAACAGCGGCCCCTAATGGCCTAACCGAATGAATTCTTCCAAAAAGGAGCTATGGTATGGCAGAAGAAAACTTGTTACTCGTCAACATCTCCGGACCTGATCGTCCCGGAATTATAGCAGCTTTTACGAAGGTGCTGCAGAACCACCAAATTGAAATAAAGGACATTCAACAGGCTTCGCTGCAACAAACCATCGGGCTGCACTTTTTGTTAAAATTTGAAGCAACGAATCAATCCAAAGACAGCGCCATCAAAGACCTACTTTTCGAGGCCAATAAACTCAATCTTAAACTCAGCTTCCAACTGCTTACGCCGGATCAAATTACAAAAATAGACCTTCGCAAACGACTGGTCCTCACCTATTTCGGCGATACGCACGCCATCGCTGATCTATCAAAAGTGCTGGCAGAGGAAAATGCGAATATCGAGATGTTATTCAGCCAAACGCATCACGGCGCCCGTTCTTTTGAAATGATTTGATATGCTTTGATATGGACAGCACCCTGGTGGCAATGGAGGGCATTGATGAAATGGCCCGCAAAATGGGTGTCCATCGGGAAGTTGCCAGAATTACGGATAAGGCTATGCGCGGAGACTTTGATTTTGAAGAATCTCTCAGGCAACGGGTAGCCATGCTCAGAGGGCTGCCAGTGGATGATGTGATGGAGATCAGAAATCAAATGAATCTTTCCCAGGGGGCGGAGGAACTTTTGACAACCCTCAAATGGCTCGGGTTCAAATTGGGGATCGTTTCTGGAGGATTCGATATCTTTGCCGAATCGCTGAAGGATAAATTCAATCTGGATTTTGCTTTCGCCAACCGTTTGGAGATCAAAGACGGCACCCTGACCGGAAAGGTTAAGGGAGATATCGTCAACGCTGCTCAAAAAGCCCGTCTCGTAAACCAGGTGGCATGTGATGCGCGCATTCCGCTGGACCAGGTTGTCGCCATCGGCGATGGTGCCAATGATTCATTAATGCTTGCTCAGGCGGGTCTGGGAATTGCCTACAACGCAAAAAAAGCATTGGATCGGGTTGCCAACGTGGCTCTGTCCCACGCGCGTTTCAACCATGTCTTTCATCTTCTGGGTATCACGGAAGAAGACATTGAGGAGGCAATGTCCTGCAAGACGATGTAGATATACCTTATGCCAAAAAAAACAAGACCGGATTTTTTTATCCGCGCTTGTTTTTTGAGTAACAACGATTCCCGGCAGCATTCAGGGAACAAAATAAGTCATTGCCATGTTGTCTTTGATGACAAAGTATGTGTTTTTATTGATCGTGGCCATTGTTATTCCTTTCGATTAAAAAGTTTGCGAATTTTTTCTACTCGACGACGGTTGACCCCCAGATCGGAATATCCTACTCGGGAAGCCGATTTAACATGAATGACCTTATGGCGATCATCATAGTAAAATTCGACATCGTCGACGAAGCGGAAAACAAAGGAAGTAAACTCGGCCTCAATAAAATTATCTTCAACTGTCACAACCCGCGCGCGTTTGAGTTCAGAGAGAATATTGAGCAGCCTGTATTGTGCACCCTTGCCGCTGCCCGCAAAGCGCAGCGGCTCGATAAAATGCTTCCGACCCCTGTCGATGGAAGACACACAATTGGGTGTTGACGGGCAGGCGGTTATCATTTTGATATTTTCCTTTGCATCGGTATTCATGGTATTTTCTGCAAGCCGCATCTTTTCATCTGGAAGGTTATGCTCAACCCTGATCAGCTGTTTGGTATCAAAACCCCACGCATCGGCCTGGGAAACCAATTCTGCATAAATGGATTCCTCCAGCGTATTGTTTCTGGCGAGTATCCAAAGATAAGAGCGACTTGGTCCGGTCACCATTGCATAACGATAGTCTTGCCGGTCTAAAGCGATAACGTGGTAACCGCCATAAAAGGGCCCGAAAAAAGAAACCTTCAAACTGCCAATTGTGTCGTCTTCAAGGAAGCGGGCATGGCCCTCGATCAGTTTCCAGGCCCCGGTTTTGGTATTGAAGCCCCTGTTCTTAACCCGTATATCATTATTCTTTCCTCTCGTGTAGGTGGCGCTGACATTGCTCAAATCGCGCTCAAATGAATGGTCAAGCCTGGCGATTTCATACCATTTCCCCAGATATCGGTCCGGCTCGAAATCTGTTACAGGTTGTAACCCTTCAGGAACTGACGTGCAGCCGGTTACGATGGTAGTCACCCCAAAAATTAATGCGAAAATTTTATGATTCACCACAGGGTCTCCTTGAATAAATTGCTTGTTATTCGCTATTGTTTCCGTCCCCACACGGCATAGACCGGATCGGAAAATAAGAGCTCGGGGAAATATTTGTCATCATGCGGCCGGGGCAGTCCCCGAATGGAATAGGTTTGCAGATCTTTAAACTCACCCGCGCGCAAAAAGTATTCCAGCACCATTCCCATACGCTCAAATTCATGAAGTGTCGGCCAGATCTTAATGGCCTTGGTCGGAAACCACCGATTTGAAAAGGTAACGATGAAATAGCCGTCCGGTCGTAAAATCCGTGAAACCTCCCTGAAGACTGCCAAGGGGTCAGTTAAATACTCAACGGATACCGTGTTGACGACTGCATCAAACGTGTTGGATTCGAATGGCAGCGCGGGGTCGGAATTCAAATCGTGAACCTGGAAGTCACTCAGCTGCGAATTACTCTTGAGCTCATCTTCGTTGAGCCCAAGGCCAACAAGTCGGTCGAGATACAAATTGGCCGGGATGTGCGACTGCCAGCTGCTCATTAAATCGAGAACCTGCATCCCATCGGTCAAAAAGCGCCCGTACGTGTTTCTCACCATCTCGCAAGCGGTACTATCGATATGGTAGACATATCTTGGTTTGCGGTAAAAATTTGCATCGGGTTGATCGTCATTCCGCCCGAAGGCGCCGTCAGAGAAATAATCCGTCTTCTGATTTTGCCAACGGGCCTGCATGCCGGGCCCGTGGGTCAGGGTTTCCATCCAGTCGATACTCGTCCCACCCCGCTCGGTGCGCTTAAGCCCCACCTTTCCGACGACGACAGAAAGATGAAGGTCTTTGCCGGCCAGCGGATGGTTGAAATCGACCGTCATAAGACCGTTGTTTAGTCCAACACACCGGAACGGCTGGACATTCGCCCTGAATATTCCGGCAATTCCCTTTAACAGCCCTTTAGGATAAAAACGCCCCAGGCGGGGTTCGCTAACCATATCCTTGCTATACCGACGGTCAAATTGGGTGCAATGGATGTCGAATAAGTTTTGGTTCGTGAAAGCTTTAACAGCCTCACCATCTTCGAGAAGAACTTGCACCTGTTCACCTGCTTCCTTGTTCATCAAAGTATCCAACAGCGCCGGCGGCAGTAAATCGCGCCACATGTTTACCCGGCTGGCCTGGTAACTGTCGGTGTGCACGGCACGATTACTTTTCCATTTGAGGTTAAAGATCAAATCTAATACGCTGTCTGGATTGATTCGGTTCCTATCTAACATGGGGTTTCTTTCTGCCCTAAAATTCGGGCTTACTTTGTATCAACTTCATTATGTATGCGGCCGGGAGCCGGCTTGAAAGTGAAGTTGAATTAGTTTTGGAAGATTATCTGTAACCAGTGAAACTTATTCACAAAAGCAAAAAACGCAATGGGAGAGGATTCGGAGTCTAGTGATAGGAAATACCTATTACTTATACGATCGAAAAGGATATTACGATTAATGCTGTCAGGAAATGGAAATGAGGTAAGACCGCAGATTGGTCCTTTGATTGGTCAAGCCGAATTTAACGCGCAAGTTTTTGCGGTGAAAATTGACCGTAGTTTCGGAAACATTCAGGATATTGGCGATTTCCTTGCTCGTTTTGCCGTCTTTGACCAGACCGGCCACCTGCATCTCCTGGGGTGTCAACAAAATTTTGGCATTGGCAAAGTGTTGCAGCAGTGGGGATATTACATCATTCAGGTGCGTATCAATGATCTCTACCAGCGTCTTGTCCTTGGGCTTCAGCCGTGAATTTTTTAATTTTTCGACATACGGCAGCACGAGATCTTTGACATTGGTTAAGACTTTTTTTTCCAGTTCCAGCTTGTCCTCCTCGCGCTGTTTCAGCAGGACTTTCAGGGCGATGTTGGCTTCTTCCAGACTTTGTTTTTGTTCGAAAAGTTTTTCCTGGCTCTTTTTCAAGGCTTCTTCAGTCAGCTTCAAGGCCGTAATTTCCTCGTGGCTGACCACCACTCGGACGGGGCCCGGACCCGCCATGCGAATGGCTCGCATGTAGTACCAGTGTGGGCCTTCCTCTGCATGGCAGGGATAGTCAAATAAAAACTCTTCCAGGTCGCCACCGATCACCGCCCGGATACCCTCGGCGACTTTGGTTGCATCTGCGGATTCACTGCCGGCGGTCGCTTCACAAATTTCAAGATAATTGGTCCCTCTATGGTCGTAGGTCTCTGGCATGCCGCTTTTCGCGGCATACGTTTGCCAGGCTTTGTTGGTTTCGAGAATAACGCTGTTTTCGTCTAAGATCGCGATATGTGCCGATAACGAATTGAGCACGGTATGCGCCAGCGCATCTGAAAAACTCAGCGGTTCCATACTACGGGTGTTTGTATCGTTTTTGTTTTTCACGGAATTTGCTTCTTGATTCTGCAGTAAAAATCTAATCTGGCAACAAATATATCATTCCTAAAAAAGTTGCAACCGCTTTTGGCCGATGGTGGTGAGCATTCCCGCGAGGGATGACGGACCTATTGATTTTATCTCGAATTCATGGATCGGGTCACTCCAAGAGATTGCTCAGCGATCGGTGAAGCCTCGCACGTATGAGAGGAAGAGGTTCCTGTTCCGAACAGGATTAATGTGTGGTTCATAATCTTCTCTGGTCAGAAAATAGCCAGTAAGCTTATGTGGAAAGGCCTCCAGCCGTCAGGAATTTAATTAAATATTGATTTCCACCAGCTAAATCCTGTAAATAGAAATGGCGCAGTAAATAAAATTCCATCCTGACCCACTTGAAAATCCTCATTTAAAAATGTCGTTTTTGTTTTTTGGTTTGCCTTAGCAAGATCGACCAAAGAAGCATAAGAAAAATAACAACATTGAAATACTCAACAGCAGTCTGTAAAGGAGGGAGTTATGGACTTAAAAGGCAAAGTTGCCATCGTAACGGGGAGTACAAGGGGTATCGGCAGGGGAATCGCGCACCGTTTTGCCCGTGATGGTGCCCGGGTTGCGATAAACGGGGTGACGAACAAAGAAAAGGGAGAGGCCGTGGCAGCAGAAATACAAGCGGCCGGAGGTGAAGCCACGGTTGTGATGGCAGACGTATCTCAACGTGAGCAGGCGGAGCGGCTTATCGCAGAAACAATCAAGGCTTTCGGCAAAGTTGATATTCTGGTAAGCAATGCCGGCATCATCATCGACAAACCCTTTGTCGAGAGTCAGGACGAAGATTGGGAGCGTGCCATCAATACGAACCTCAGGGGCTTTTTTAATGTCTCCCGTGCCGTCCTGCCCCATATGTTAGAACGCAAATACGGCCGGATCATTGCAACCGGGTCCTGCATCACCGAGATTGCCGATTTCGGTGGAAATCAGTATAGCGTCTGCACGGCCTCCAAGGGCGGGATCGTTATGATGCTGCGCCCGATGGCGGCCGAACTGGCAGCCCAGGGCATTACGGTAAATGCCGTTTCTCCCGGGTATATCGCAACCGAGATGTTTGATGAGATCGATGCACAAGGCCTGGAAGAAGCACTCAAAATTATTCCGATGCGGCGTTACGGAAAACCTGAAGAGATTGCAGCTGCGATGGCCTTCCTGGCCTCGGACGACGCCGCTTATATCACCGGCCAGGTCCTGCGGGTCAATGGCGGTATGTCGATGGGATGAAGCGAATACAGTACAGATAAACCCCGTAGGCGGGGTGATGTGAGACTGGAATGGGAGCCGGATTTTAAAGGATGCGGATTACTTTAATAGACATCGGATTGGCACTGTCGGTACCGATCATCTGGGGAATGGGAATTGTCTTTGCAAAAGCGGGATTGGACGAGTTTCCACCGCTTTTTTTAATGAGCATGCGTTTCATCGTGTCTGCCTTTGTCCTGGTCTGTTTTTTCCCGCCTCCGATTGGACAGCTTCGAGCGATTTTCCTTATTGCGCTGGTTAGCGCCACCATTCAATATGGCCTGACATTTTACGGTTTAGCCGGATTGGATGCCTCCTCGGCTGTTTTATTTATGCAACTGGAAGTCCCATTTACGGCTGCTTGTGCTGCAATTTTTTTAAATGACAAGCTCGGCTGGAAGCGTGTTTGCGGAATGATCGTGGCCTTTTTCGGTGTCGTGCTGATCGCCGGGGCACCGAGTTTAAGAAATCAATTGTTTCCGGCCTTTCTGGTTATCGCCGGTGTATTCACCTGGGCGATCGGCCAGGTGATGATAAAAAAAATGGTTACGATCACCGGTTTTCAGCTCATCGCCTGGGTTTCCGTTTTCGCGGGCCCGCAGATGCTTGCCGCCTCATTGATACTGGAAAAAGACCACCTCATTTTGCTACAAAATGCAACCCTGATCGGATGGGGATCGGTTGTTTACATGGGGATTGTGATGACAGCGCTGGGCTATGGAATCTGGTATCATCTTCTTAAAAAATATGACGTTAATCAGGTGGTACCGTTTCTTTTGCTGCTCCCCGTAACTTCAATCCTGGGTGCGGTGCTGTTTTTAGGTGAGCGCCCAAGTATTCGGATTTTGATCGGCGGAGTGGTTGTTATTACCGGTGTGGCGATAATTGTGATGTTGGGCCAAAGTAAAACTTCTGATCCAATGGGTGCAGAGGATTAAATCGCCAACCGTTAGCGATAAATGCAGATGCGACCAAGGAGGACTATTATGAAAGTGCCGATGCGTAAAAAAGATCGCGAAATCACCGATCCAGCCGAAATTGAAAAAATACTCGAACGGGGTGAAGTCATCAGCGTGGCCATGTGTCAAGGCGACCAGCCTTATGTGCTGCCGTTCAACTACGGTCTTTTGAACGGGTTGATTTACATTCACTCTGCCACAAAGGGCTTTAAGCTGGATGTCCTGGCGCAAAACCCGAAGGTCTCTTTCAACGTCATCACAGATGTTCAGCTTCTGCCGGCCGACCGACCTCAGGACTGCTCGGTAGCTTATTCCAGCGTGGTGGGTTTTGGCCGGGTCCGCATGGTCGATGATCCTGCCGAAAAGCTGGCAGCCCTGGAGGCCGTCATGGTGCAGTATTATCCTAAAAACGATGCCTGGCAGTATCCGGACAAGGTCGTGGCGGCCTGTACCGTGTGGTGTATCGAAATCGACTATCTCACCGGAAAATGCAAGCGCCCGCCCCAGGAGGATTAGAAACTTCGATTGTCACTTGATCCAGATCACTAGAAGTGGTTTTGAAACCACTTCTATGACAGGAGATTGAAAGCACGGGCAAATCACCCGCAACAAATGCGAACATGAAAAGTACGACATTCGATTATGAATGCCAAGAAGTCAGCTCCCCATTCTCTTGATCAGGGCGTCCCAAATGATCCTGCATACCATTTTCATGAGATTCGGTTTGGGCAAAGCGTCTGCTTTTAGGGGTGTCCCGGGGGTAACATCCGCTTTGGCTCCCGTGATGGCGTTATTAAAACTTTCAAGTCCCTGTTTGACCAGCGAATGAGCGACCTGTTCCATAAAACCGCCCACCATGCTGGCCATGGGACCGCTGATATCGACATTAACAGCGTAAATTACCTTGCTTTCCCTTCGACCACTTTTTTCAAAATGCATTTCCCAGGTTCCGTCAATTTTGCCCAGCCCTCCCTGGCCGTCGATCGAACCTTTTATCATATCAAAGGGATTTTTTTCTAGTATTCTGAGGGTCCCGGAATAGTTCCCCTGAACCGCGGGGATCCCCAGAACCATCTTGATCCGGTATTCGTCTTCAGCCGGCTGGGCAATGTCTTTACAACCCGGAATCACCTGTGACATAAAGGCCGGATCAAAAATAACGTTCCATATCTCTTCCGGCGATGAGGCAATAGCGCCCTCGCCGCCCACTTTCATTTCCATATTCATATCTCCGGGCTTAGATAATGCAATATCTAACAATATCTGAGTTTTGCACGCGTCGGAGGCTTCCATAGGCAAGGCGCTTAAGGGCGAAGCCGTAGTATACTACTTCGAGCCCTTAATAATCCGCCTCAGGCGGACATATGGGAGCCTCCGGCCCGTGCAAAATTAGTTGTTACCATGCTTTCGCCATGCTCTCCAAAGCCGGTCGTTTCAGGCTGAAGGGTGAGATATCGAGCGATGTTTTTTCGCCTGCAATCATCTCCGCGGTCAAAATTCCGGAAATCGGTCCGGTGGCATTGCCGAAGGTATGCCCTGAATTGATCAGCAGCCCTTCGAACTCGGGTACAAAATCAATCACCGGCAAACTGTCTGAGGTAAAGGGCACAACACGGCCCCAGGCCCTGTCAAAGACAGCGTTTTTAAGGGCCGGAAAATTGCTGTACATCGACTCCACCATGACCCCCACACCCCGCGTATCCGCCGTGTTGGCGATTTCGACCGACGCGGGGTAATCCATCGGGATGCCAAAGAGCATATTGCCCGCTTTCATCTGGTTGGCAGCTTGCAGAAATAAGGTCTCATACCGCCATTCATAATCAACGCGGAAGGCCTCATCATCATAGCTCGGCAGATCTTGGAACAATTTGTATTGCTTGGCGCTTTCCGGACCATACAGACATTTATCCAGCAGTTTTTCCTCCAAAGGCGCGGTGGTCATTAATTGAAGCCGCATGGCGAATATCCCCAAATTGAGCCCGAGTTTCTCGGTCAGCTGGGTCGTCCGCCCCCCGGCTGCCAGCACCACGTACTTGGATTCAATATCCCCATCAGCGGTTTTGACGCCGGTGACTTTAGACCCGTCCGTATTGACGGATAGAACCTCGGTGCCGGTTCGAATGAGGGCACCGTGTCTTCTGGCGGCGTTGGCAAAGGCACGCACATAAAGCGTCGGATTTACGAGACAATCCAATGGGCAAAAGGTGGCCCCGATGGTGCTCTCCGGTAATAACGGAGCCATTTCCAGCGCCTCCTTTTTATCGAGCAATTGCATGGTAACGCCGTCTATATTGCGCTGTTCGACAAACTCCTTCATGATGGGCAGCTGCGCCTCTCTGTCGAAATAAATCATGCCGCCGTTTTGACGCAGTTCAAAATCATAATCGAGTTCATCAGGCAAATTCGGGGCGATCTGGTGGGTGGCGCTGGCCAAATCCAATTGGGGCCCCGGAATTCTGGTATGCATGAAGATATATCCGATGTTGTGACCCGTGGCCCCACTGGCCAGATCGCCGGATTCAAGCAAAATAACATCAAATCCCTTCCTCGCCAGATAGTAGGCAGCCGTGCACCCGATAATGCCGCCGCCAACGATAACAACATCACACCGATTATCTAAGCCGATATTATGTCCCATAATATCACCCTCCTTTTGCTTGATTCGAATACGTCATGTAACCTTTTGCCGCGGACCTAAGCTCAGGATTTTGCGGGCCTCATCCGGTGTGGCCACTGCCCTTCCCAGCTCTTTGCTCAAACGGCCGATCCTTTCGACAAGCCTTTCGTTGGTCGCCAATTCCCCTTTCTTATAGTAGATGTTGTCCTCCAAACCCACTCTTACATGCCCCCCCATCAGCACAGCGTGAATGCCCATTCTTAGCTGGGCAGCCGCAATGCCCGAGACCGTCCATGTACTTTCTGGAGGTAGGCCGGAGGACAGGTGGACCAAATGCTCTATTTTTGCCGGCATCGCCCCCCGCAGACCCATCACAAAGTTGAAGTGCAGCGGTCGATTCGCCAGGTTCCGATCTGCCAATGCGATTGCATTGTTTATCATGCTTAAATCAAATATCTCCATTTCGGGTTTGATCGCAAGCCGATACATCTCTTTGGCCAGTGCCTCGATCAAGTCCGGCGGATTGACATAGGCCGAATTGGGAAAATTCACCGAGCCCGTTGTCAAACTTGCCATCTCGGGACGCATTTGCAAACGTTGGATGCGGCTTTCCAAATCGGTACCTGCCCTGCCCCCGGTTGAGACCTGGACAATCAAATTCGACCGCTCTCGAATCCGATTGACGATCTCATGGAAAATCCGGGGATCATCCGAAGGATTTTCGTCTTTATCCCGTATGTGGATGTGAACGATAGACGCCCCTTCATCCTCACAGCGGAGCGCACAGGTTACGATCTCTTCTATCGTTACGGGGACGTGCGGTGTATCCTTTTTTTGGGGAATGGATCCTGTGGGGGCGACCGTTATTATCAATTTTTCCATTTGAAATGTTTTCCTTTCAGGCTCTTAATCAGGCACATGCTTATTTTTATGCAACGTCAGGTGTCAGCCAAGACCATGCGCCTTTTCCGCAGTCTTCAATATTTTCTCCAGCTCCTTGACCACAACCGGTTCTAAACTCGATGGTTCTGCGTTTAAAAGATCAAGCGCTTTCTTCTGCGCCATTTGCTCAAGGCTTAAACTTCCTTTCTTGACCCAGTCTTCATACGTTCCCTTACTGCATAAATCCGAGAGGCACAGCTCCTGGCGCATGTGAGCCAGGGTGTGCTGGTTGCCCAAATACTGCCCCCCCGGCCCGATCTCTTTAATCAGATCGGCGGCAAGCGTTTCTTCATCCAGACTGATACCCGCCAGGATTCTTTTGGTACGCTTGGCAATATCGTCATCGATGACCAGTTGTGAGAGGCTTACTGCATAATTGCTCTCCAGCGTTCCGGCGCAATTGTTCAGGTTCGCGCCGGCCAGGACTGCCAGCAAAAGATTGCCCTGTTTTTCAAACCCGGCCTGACAATCCACCAGCTTTGAATCGGTTCTGCCGCCACTGCCTTCTTTCGGCATTTCATAAAATCTTGCCATTTCAGTGGTGGCCACATTCAGCAGGCCCGTCTCGGGTGAGCCGAAAGAAATGTTTCCGGTTCGAATATCCATGGTTGTTGAAACCCCACCGTAGATTACCGGCGCCCCCGGATTCGCAATCTGAGTCAATGCGATCCCGGCCAGTTGCTCGGCGTTGGTTACCAGCAGGGTACCGGCCAACGTGACCGGTGAAGAAGCACCGGCAAAAGGCTCTGAATATATGATTACCGGCAGGCCCGCGCGAGCCAACCCAACCATGTTCTCAGCCGATCGCTCGGCAAAAAACAGCGGTGCAATCGGACACTCGGTAGCGGAAAAAATCGGCCGCCGTCGCAGTTCATCTTCCCCGCCCTGCACCACGGCGGCCATCTCCAGCAAGTAGGGCAAATTCCTCGCGTCGTATGATGCCGCAGTTATGGAATGTTTGGCGGTGTTTTCAAATGTGGCCTTCCAGCGGTATAATTCCACGACAGAATTGGGAACATCGGAGGGCATTACGGATACATGAAAAAAATCCAGATGTTCCAGTTGCTGGGTCAAACGCGCAAACTGAACCAGATCCTTTAAGGTTCCGAGTCGTCTCTCACCCGTTTCAAGGTCGTGCACCACCGGGGCGCTGCCCAACGTGCCGTAATAAACGGAGTCCGGCGATCCTTTTCCGTCCAGATAAAGATCATGTTTCGTATCTCTGCCGCCCAGCGTAATGCCTTTGGGTGCGGTCTTCAGCGATTGCGTGATGGTGTCCCTGTCAAATTTGACACGCCACAGGGTCCGGTCGCCCTGCTTGCCGGTAACTTCACATGGAATTTCGTGCTCCTGCAGGGTGTTGGCAACCATTTTCGAATCGATTTGAATGCCGGTTTCCTCCAGAATCGAGAGCGAGGCTTCATGGATGCGCTCTTTCGCTGCTGTGTCTAGTAAATCCATTTTGGGTACTGCGGTTAGCATAATCAAGCCTCCTTTATTAGAAGTGGTTTCAAAATCCCACCTAAGGCCCAATGGCTGCGTTGCAAACCTCCGGTAAATGCTCACATACCCCCATGTATGCTGCGCTTTCCCGATCGGCCTGACGCCTTGCCCTTGAACCTGATCTGGAATTTTGAAACCACTTCTATTTTAATAGATCGATAGCGATTTCGGTTGCCTCCTGAGCATCGGCGCCGTAAGCATCCGCGCCGATTTCCTCCGCCCAGTTTTGGGAAGAAGCGGCGCCGCCGATCATCACCTTGAAGTCTTCTCTATGACCCATTTCCTTTAAAGCGTCTACGACTTCCTTTTGCGCAATAATCGTCGTCGTCAACAAAGCCGAAAGACATATCATATCCGCCTGATTCTCTCTGGCAGCATCAATGATGTTCGGCGTGGCCACATCGATTCCGAGGTCAATCACTTCAAACCCGTTGGCCATCAGCAAACTGGATACCATCGTCTTTCCGATATCATGCAAATCACCCTTAACCGTTGCAATGACTATCCTCCCCACCGGCTCCTGGGCGACCTGGCCTTCACGCAGTTTGGGCTCCAGGATCGCCAGCGAACTTTTCATTATTTCGGCTGCCGCCACCAGTTCCGGCAAAAACATGTCTCCTTTACCGAACCGGTCACCCACGACCATAATACCCGCTTTAAAGCCGCCCTCGATCAAATCGACCAATTCCGAAGCACCCATTTCAGAAGATGCTTGCTCGGCGATCTGGATTGCCGCAGCCTTATTAAGCGTAATAATTGCTTCTTTTGCTTTTTGCTGAATACCCTGTTCTTGTACTTCCGCAGCCATCGTGAAATCCTCCTTCATCAAGTTAGTTCGCTTCGCTCACAATTGATATAGATGTTTACTTATTCACCCGAAAAGCGAGAAAGATTCAATTCATCAAGGGGGATAGTGGTTTTACCATCACATATCAGTTCCTGAATCAGTTTGCCCGAACCAGGCCCCATGCCGATCCCATGCCCGCAATGACCACTTGCCATTATAAACCCATCGACACCATCGACCTTACCTAAAATCGGCAGATCGTCCGCGGTATTGGGAAAAAAATTGGCATAGGAGCGAATAATACGGACGGTTTTGAGCATCGGCATCGCTCTGACATTTACCCTTGCCATGAGCTCGATCTCCTCCTG
>WOR8_10003439_pt1 | contig 21532 bp, 18 predicted proteins | sample DeeMarSeWOR38_10_FD_19890 | JGI IMG/M metagenome (IMG submission 19890) | reverse complement strand
GTTACAATACCTATGAAACCGCCGACGGGCGCCATTTATCCATCGGGGCCGTGGAATATCGTTTCTGGAAAAAACTGTGCGATCATCTTGATGTTCCCGAATTTGCCGCGCTGCAATACGATGACGCCCGCCGCAAGGAAATCATCGAATTTATGCGCACCACCTTTAAGAAAAAAACCCTTGCAGAGTGGGATCAGGAACTGGCGGATCTGGATATATGCTGGGGCCGGATTCAAGCCCTTTCGGAAGTGATCGCAGCCCCGCTGTTTCGGGAACGCGAGATGATTCTGGAAGTGCCGGGAGCAAGCGGTGAAAAACAGACGGTCATCGGCGTGCCCGTCAAATTAAGCGACACGCCCGGATCGGTAAGAAGTGCCGCGGTGGATTTCGGTGCAAGCACATCCGCAATACTCAAGGAGCTGGGCTATTCAGAAGAAAAAATAGCGAAATTCGCTGAAACGGAAGTCATCTAATCGCAGAATATTATCGGCATCGTGAATATATAAGATCTTTAGGCCTGTATGCGCCGATACCTTCAACAATGCATGCCAAATAACAAATAACGAATAACCAACAACAATTGGTCTAGACCATTGACTTTAGAGTAGCCAGCTCCAGCTGGTCGCCGGCATCTTCGGCGCGGTCGGACACCTCTACGATGGAATCCAGGCACAGCTTCAAATGGCTCTGGTGCGCAAAATCCAGCTCAGAGTTGAAAATTTGCTTGGTCAAATCCCATTCGAGCTTGTCCACCCGCGATTCCTGCAGGCCGATTTCGCGGGTGTGATCACGAACCGTTTCAATACTGCAATCGCCTTTCAAATAGCACATCACCGCCAGCTTCAGGGAATCGATGATACCCAGTGATTCTTTGCCGACATCCAGAAAGTGCGCTTTCAACTCATCGGCAATCAAGGGGCGCTGATTGAGAAAAAAATCGCTGCAGGCTTCGGCGGCATTGCCGACCTTGTCGATACTTTCAACGAGCTTATACACATCTTCCCGCAAAAGCGGCAAATAGGCGCCGCGATAGAGTTTGTCGCGGATCTCGTAACGAATGATATCGGCCTCTGATTCAGTGCTGCGGGTTTTGCGTGCCCAGGCTTTGGCCTCGCTGATGTTGCCGTCGAGATAGTATTGAATGGTCTGCAGACTGGCCTTTATGGTCTCCTCGGTCATATCCAGGTGTTTTAAAATCAGTTCGATAACCTTTTTTTCTTTTTTAAATAATATCATGCGCTCTCCTTTGATTTATGTGCGCTGGACTCGAGCAGAATCCACGCTGAATTGACGACCGGCTATACCACCGGTTTTTATCATCGATTTATTCAATGCCTGCCGGCGCCTGATCTCATCCCCATAGAGCCAGAATCAATTTGAAAAATAAATACGCCGCTGCCGCCGCCAGCGTGGGCGTGAGCAACCAGCCCAACAATATGGTGAATACCATCCTGGTGCTGATGGCCTTAGCACCTTTTACAAGACCAACCCCGACAACCGCCCCCACGATAGCCGATGAGGTGGATACCGGAATCCCGAGCATTGAAAAAAGGTGCATCCCGAATGCCGCCGAGATCTGGGCGATAAAAGCGGCCGGAATGTCCAGAGGGGTGATCCCGATCCCGACGGTATGCGCAACTTTTTTACCGTATGTGGCCGCGCCAACTGCAATGCTCAGTCCACCGATTAAGAGTAACAGTTTGGGGTGAAAAATTCCCAGATTGGCAATCGGGCCAACGGCATTGCCGGCATTATTGGCGCCCATGGAATAGGCCACATAGCAGGCGGACAGAATCGCCAGACGCCCCATGGTGTGCTGCATCAACAATGATCGCGATTCAAATTTTTTGAGAATAAAGTTCACCACAAGCATGAGGAAAAATCCAAGCGCCATGACCAATAAAGGGCAAAGAATCCAGCTTTCAGCGATGGCAATCAGTTTTGGCGTGTTGACTTCCGCCCTCAGGGCCAGACCGATGCCCACGACGCCGCCGACAATTGCCTGAGAGGTGGATGTGGGTATTCTAAAAAAGGTGGCCAGGGTCACGAAAAAACCGGAACAGATCAGGGCGATCACCACTGCCGGATAACTCAGATCGACTCTAACAATACCGTTGCCGATGGTGTGCATGACATGCTGTCCCTGCAACACGGCTCCCAGAAGCGCGAAAATAGATACCAGAATGACGGCCTTTCTGAATGAAATGAGTCCGCACCCCACCGATGTGCCCACGCAATTGGCCGTATCATTGGCACCGATGTTCCACCCGACATAAGCACCGGCACCCAGTATCGCTAATAAAATAGGTTCTATAATGGGAAGACCTCCGCCGTATTAAGCCGCCTGAAGACCGCCGTCGATAAAAAAGGCGTCACTTCCTTAATTTTATAGAACCTTAAGGAGAAGTCAAAGAAATTAATCGAAGCGCAGAGAGAGCAGAACCACCCCGGGCCACCGGGCCGGCAGACACAGACCCTTATGCGCATTGCAGAAGACGGATCGCTAAACGCTCAGCCACTCAGCCCGATGAACCCGACGCCGGCCGCAATCAAGGCCGCTCCGATCAGGCGCGGTTGACGATGATCTTCTCCCAGCCAGAAAGTTCCGAACAATGCCGAAAAAACGATACTCAGCTCCCGCGCCGCCACCACATAGCTGACATTGCTGGTTTGCATGGCAAAAAGAACCAGCAGGTAGGTAAACACCACCAAAAAGCCGACAACCATAATCGGTTTTTTATTTATTTGCCATTCCTCTTTTAACGGCACTTGTTTTTTAATGTAGACGTAGGGCGTCAGCAACAGCAGGGGAATGAAAAAGATAAAATAAATATACACCGGCGGATGGACGGATTGGATGCCCACCTTATCCACCAGTGAGTAAGCCGCGATCGTGCAACCGGTCAGCAGGGCCCAGATTGAACCCGGCCGGCGAATGGCTCTGAAGGGTTCAAAAACGGTCTTAACGGAAAACGACTTTAAATGAATCACATAAATGCCGGCAACAACCAGACCGATGCCGGCGATCCCGGACAGGCTTAGCCGTTCGCGTAAAAAAACCACAGCCAGAATCGGCACCCAGAAGGGGCCGAATCCTCTGGCCAGCGGATAGACGACCGATAGATCACCACGCTCATAAGAGCTGCCGACAAAGAAAAAATAAAACGTGTGCAGAAAGCCGGTTGCCAGCATGCACGTCCACCCTAGTGCTGAAATTTGAGCTTCGGCAAAATAATACCAGAACATGGGGAAATAAAAAATGACGGCCAAAAGAATAATCCACCAGATAAACGCAATTTTATGACGGCTTTTTTTGGCCAGATAGTTCCAGAAAGCGTGCATGAAAGCGGCGGCCAAAACCAGTGCCAGGGCAGTAGCGGTCATAGCGTTACCGGCTACCGTTGAGGGATTGCGAACACATCCTGCGATAATTTGCAATTTCGCGGGATAGATCCATCCCGGCAAGGTGGCGATGGAGATTTTCAGGTGAAAAAGGCAACTGCTTAAAAATCTGCTTTTCGAGCACCTGCGTTTTTCCCCACAACAAGCGGATGCGCTGTTTGTGTTGCGGCCGGGTGCCGTATCTTTCCTGGATATAGCGCATGCGCTCATCCAGAGAAACGATGCGGTCGTGAAGCACCCGCTTGTCGGCATAATTGACGATCACGGCTTCTGAGACCGCTCTGGCATCAGAATAATCATCCAGCCGGACATGTTGCCGCACGAGATCGCCAATCTCCGGATAGCCCAGATCTGCGCATGCCTGGCCACCGGTAAGGGCGTGATTTTCAGCGGTGTTAAAGCTGCGGTTTTTGGTGATATCATGCAGCAAGGCAGCCGCCTTTATCAGCTGCCCGTCCAGATGGTTCCCTTTTGAGGTAAGGTGGTCTGTCAAACAGCTCGCCACCCGCCATACCTGAATGGAGTGGGCCACGATGTGATCGGGCATCCGCATGTCGCACATCAATTGCAAACACTGATTTTTGGATAACATATTCATTTTGCCAGAATCACGTCCACCATTTCGGCAAACCCGTATCCGCCTTTCTGCTGTGTCACATAAGCCGGGTGATGCTCAATTTTTCCTTCGAACTGCGCAATATTGGCGACACCCACCGCATAGGGAAAAAATCGGAACATGGGCACATCATTGGGAGAATCTCCGATAAAGATCACGTCTTCTTTAACAGCTCCTAGATCGTCTTTAAACCCCTCGGCAAAGAGCATCCGGGTCATGGTGAGTTTGTCGTAATCGCCGAACCAGCCATTAACATGAATCGAGCTGATTTTGGCCCGGGCGCCGGCAGCTTCAAAAAGGGCTACAATACGATCGACATCTGCCATGGGGAGCGGCGCAACGTCCTCGCAATAATCAATCGCCAGATCCGCCTCCCGATAGCGTTGATCGGCCGATACCCGGCAGCCGGGTATTTTATTCAGGATCTGCACTTGCAGGCTGGCCAGTTTGTCGCGATCGGTACTGCGTTTCTCTTCTGCTATGAAATAGCGCCGGTGCATTTTGCGCTGGTTGCCATCGTAATAAAAATAAAAGGCGCCGTTTTCCCCGACGACACCGTCCACCGGCCACATGCGGGCGATGTGATCACACCAGCCCGCCGGTCGACCGGTTATGGGGATCATGCGAATGGCTGCTGTTTGCAGACGCTCCATGGCGCCGAACACAGCGGCCGGCAACCGACCATTGAGCGTCAGGGTGTCATCGATATCCGCCAGAATGTATCGAATGCGCTTTTTGATTGCCGTGGACATTTTTTCGATTGGTTTCATCAGCCCACTCCGGAGGTGTTTTTAAGATAAAGCAACGACCCAAAATAAGTATTGATAAGACTATTTACTATACAACGATAATTCAAATTTTTCACCTTTTTGTTTCCAATCCATACAAAGTATATTATGATTGAGATTCTTTCAGGAGAGGAATACTAAATGAAAAAAGAACTGCTCGCTGCCATGGAAAACGCTGCCCGGGAAGTCAGGCAGTGGCCGCAAAAGCAAGTCCAGGTATTTCATCATAATGACTCCGACGGCCTTACCTCGGGCGCTATTCTGACAAAGGCATTTACACGCGCCGGCTTCAGGGTGCAGCGTTCCTGTCTGGAAAAACCCTATCCAAAATTACTGCACAAGGTCTATGAGCAAACCGGCGCCTTGATCGTATTTGCCGATTTTGCCGGTCGCATCGCCCCGATGCTGTCGGATTTAAACCGGAGCCGCAACCTCACGTTGATTTTAGACCACCACGTGGCCGAGGCCGCCACCGATCCCTGGGTGCTCAACCTGGATCCGGATCTGTTCGGGCTCAAGGGCGACCGTGATATCTCCGGATCCACCACCTGTTATCTATTTGCAAAAACGCTGGATGCATCCAATGAAGACCTGGCCTCGATTGCCACCGTCGGGGCGGTGGGCGATGAGTTTTTTGTGGATGGCTGTCTGGCCGGCGAAAATCGGGAAGCGGCCGGCGAAGCGGTGGCACAGGGTAAGCTGGAAATTCGCAAACAGGACACCGGTGAGCGTTATTATTTAAATACGGCTAATGGAACGGTTGCCTGTGATGAACTCGGCGCCTACCTGGACACCCTGGGGGCCGCCGGCTATTATCAAAACGGCCCGGACATGGGAATCAAAGTTTGCCTGGAGGGCGCTTCGGCTGAATCAGACCGCATGCTGGACAGGCTGCAGGCCATCCAGAATAAGGCCTTTGAAAATGAAATTTCGAAGATTCAATCGGATGGGTTAACAAAAACAGCCAGCATCCAGTGGTTTCACGTCGAGAATCGCTTTAAGCCCATGGGGGTGAAGATGATCGGTGTTTTCTGCGATGCCATCAAAAATTCCGCTGATGTCGATCCGCAGCGCTACCTGGCCGGGTTTCAGATCATCCCCAACGAAATCCCAGGGTTCGGCGCCATCGAATTCAACGAAGTAAAAATTTCCATGCGGGTTTCCAGGCAGATCGAGGCAGACATCCGGGCCGGTAAAAAACTGGGGCTCAACATTTTACTGCCCGAAGCCACCAACAAGCTTGGCGGTTTCTCTGATGCCTGCCACAGCCTGACGGCTGCGACCACGGTGGCCATCGGCAAGGAGGAGCAGTTAATTCAGGAGATGCAGCGTATCCTGGATAACCAGGCATAGAATTACGGGGATGATTGGGCTGGAATAAAATTCATTGCGGATTTTAGATTGCGGATTGCGGATTACAAAATCAGACAGACCGAGTGACTAAAATACGAAATTCGAAACAAATTCAAAACTCAAAATCGGAATATTCCAAAGTTTAGAATTTTGATGATTTGACATTCGGATTTGTTTCGGATTTCGATATTCGAATTTAGAAATTATTCGTTTAATTGATTTACTAAAAATTGATAACCCTTGTGTATTAGCCGAAGAAATAAAACAAAGAGGAGACTGCAATGGGTAAAGGCACCGCTTTTGGGAAAACAATTCTGATTGGAGATGCATTTGTGTTGCGGGAAGTTCCCGCGATTGTCTCATCCATTCCGTTTGAGACCGAGTGTATCGTTGAACGGTTGGACGCGGGACAGGGTTGGACACTGGAAGACAACCGCACCGAGGTCCCGGGATATAAAGACAAAAAAAAGGACCAGCAGGTGGATTCCATCAACCGCATTCTGGAGGTCATGAACGTCGATGTTCAGAAAAATCCGATTAAAATCATCTATGGCGGATCGCTGCTGGCCGGCAGCGGCGTCGGTGCCAGTGCAGCCAGCTGCGTTTCGCTGGCCCGGGCGCTCAACGACGAATTCAATCTGAATTATTCAATCGAAGACATTAATCATGTCGGCTGGGAGGGTGAATTCGCCTATCACGGCATTCCCAGCGGTGTTGACAATACCGCTTCAACCTTCGGCGGATTAATCCTGTATCATATCAAAAATAAAAAAACCAACTGGGAGCACATCAACCTGAAAAAGCCCGTCGAGGTGGTGCTGGGCAACAGCGGCGTGACAGCCGATACCTCCAAATTGGATGCGCATGTCGAGGCGCAACAGGAAAAAGGGCCGGAATTATTCAAAAAGCGGCTGCAAACGATCCGTGAGCAGGCATTGGAAATGAAAAAGGCCTTAGAGGATTACGACCTGGCCAAGGTGGGCCGGATCATGACCGCCAACCACGACATCCTGATCGACATGGACCTTTCCCATGAAACCCTGATTTACCTGTGCAATATGGCCATCGAGCTCGGTGCTCTGGGTGCCAAAGTGACCGGCGGCGGCCGCGGCGGCTACATGAGTTCGCTGACGCCGGGCAAAGAGCTCCAGGATAAAGTGGCTTCTGCCATGGAAAAAGAGGGATATAAGGTTATCCGCGCCACAATCGGTGGAAGATGATAGAAATATCTATCACCCAAAATGAGCATTTTAAATTTGAAATGCTGCCCTCATCTTCAATTCAACCAAAAGGTGGGTTGAAGCGCGCAGGTTGGGTCGTTAAAGCCGGATATCGTATTTTTTACGAATGGCTGAATCGGCTTCAGCCGGCATGTAATCGGCGGTTGAACGGGCTAAAATTTTTTTTGCGATGTCGCGGGCCCTTTTCCAGGTATCGAGGCTTCCGGCATTGACCCACTTGTCGAGGTTTTTGGTGTCGGTAACACCATTGCCTTTAAAGTATTCCGTTTTCATGTATTTCATGGTGTGAGCCGATTTAATAAAATCAGAACCCCGCGCCGCAGCATCGATGACATCCAAAGCCAGATATTCCGTATCCGTCGGGATTCCAGCCAAAACTTTACAGGACAACCCGATGATTTCATCGTCGATCACAAACTGCTCATGGGCTATTGTGATCATGCAGTTGAGCATCCCGGCAGCATGGTGAACAAAATTGGAGCCCCCCATTGCCGCCAGCATGGTTGTCATTGCTTTTTCCCAGCCTGCCTGGGCGTCGGGAATTTTGGCGTCCGTTAACCCGGAGGAGTTGTAGTTCGGCACCTTGACGTGGTTGGCCAACTGGTGAATAGCGGCATTCATCATACCACATTCTACCGAGCCGCCCTGGTATCCTAGATTCCAGAGGTTTGCCCTGCCCGGAATCCCGCCGTAAAGCACCGCTGCGCCGGGCTGGGTCATCTGGCAGATCGCAATGCCCGCCAGCTGCTCGGCGTGTGTTTGCACGAGCGTGCCGGCCATGGTAATGGGGGAGGTCACTCCGGCCATGGGTGCGTAAAGCTTTTATCGACGCCTTCAGCGACAATTCCGGTTTTCGACCGGGGATCGAAACGATCGGGTGGCTTTACGGAGAGTCGGCCAAAAAAATGGTCGAGCAGCCGAACGTCAAGTAAGACCTGATTCTGGCGGCATCCGCTCATAATACGCTTCCTCATAGTGAAACTGCGATATCGTTGAGAATGCCCAACTATCAATTTCTCAGAAAACGTACCGCTTTCGGATTTAATTCAATCGATGGCGATATACATCCCAGATCTTCAGTTTAATGATGCTCAAGATATCAATTTATAGTGGTTGTCAAAAAAACGTTCCAATTGCAGAACGTTTTTTGCGACAACACTTATGCCGCCATCCTTTTTTCGGAACATTATTATGACATGCGGTATATACTGTGGTTAATTTTGGATTTGTCAGAGTTTATATAGCGTGTCTTTCCACAATTCTTGCACGTGACTGATTCATTAGAAAATTCATTTAGGGATCCCCACTTTTCAGTTTCAAAAGTGAGTTGTGAATTTCAATGTAATAAAAACCGGAGCAAAGCCAGAATGCCTTCCTCCGGTTTTATATTGTTTTGCGGGGATGGTTTTTTTGTTGCTACTCTTCCAGTTGTTCAAGGAATTGATCCACGGAAAGGGTCTGCCCAAGTAGCGGAAAAATTTTCGCTTCCGCGTGATTTTGCTCTTCTTCCGAGGTGGCAGCAGTGGCATCCTTCATGATGGTCACACCATATCCCTTGTCATAAGCTGTGCGCGCAGTGCTCTCAACACAAAAATTGGTTAAAAAGCCTCCAATAACAACGTTCTTAATATTGCCTTCCTGCAAAAGTTCGTCCAAGTTGGTTTTATTGAAGCCGCATAAGGTGCATTTACCCCCGACAACCTCATCCCCTTCCTGCGGCTTTAATTCATCAATGATCTCTGCGCCCCAGGTTCCTTCACGAAAAGCATCGTTATCTGCGACGGCTTTGACAATTCCCTGCATTTGATGATCATCGAAATATTTTTCATTAAATATAAAGGGTGAATGGATAACCAAAGCGCCCTTTTTACGTGCCCCCTCCGCCAGTTTCGCAGCGTTTTGTATCGTATTCTGCCGGGCAATTTCACCCTTTACGCCGTCATGCAGTTTGCCCCCTTCTTTGCAAAATTCGTTTTGAAATTCGATCAAAACGATTGCGGTTTCTTTGGCTTTCATTTTGTTGCCTCCTTTCATTGGTGAAATAAACATATTTTGACTTTTAATTTCGTGTTTCACATGTTTCGTGTTTTCGTGGTTTTTTTAGGTTGATTCGCCTTTGCGACTGAAATACAGATTTACCAGCGCCAAAAGCGACGTGCCCACAATCATTAAGAAGGAAATTGCATTGATCACCGGTGTGCTGCCGTCTCTGACCTGAAGATACAGGTTAATGGGCAAGGTAGCCTGATACCCCACCAGAAACAGGGTGGTGTTGAAATTTTCAAAAGACATCAGAAAGGCCACCGCGCCGGCCCCGATCAGCGCCGGTCGCAGAAATTTTAGGGTGATGTGCCAGATGACCTCGAGGCGGTTGGCACCCAGATTCATGGCCGCCTCTTCCAGGGTGCGGTCGAACTTGCGCAGGCGGGCGGAAACGACCAGCGTCACCAGGGTGGCGATAAAAGAAAACTGGCCCAGCACCACCAGCCAGAAGCCGGGGCGAAACAATTCCACATCTATTTTCCAGCTCTCCTCAAAATGCGTTCCCAGCGTGTTGCTGAACAGCAAAATCGATATCCCCAGAATCACACCCGGTATGACCAGCGGCGCCAGCATCAGAAAATAAAGCCCCTGTTTGAATCGAAAATCTTCCTGTTCGAACAGAAAAGCGGCACAGGTCCCCACCGTCAGTGACAGCAACGTCACAAAAAAGGCGACCCGAAAACTGACCCAGATACTGTCCAGATTGATTTGATCATGAAAAATGCCGACCCGCTGGGGCAAATCGGCGGTAAACCACTCCAGCGTAAACCCCTTCCAGGGCAGGGACGGGAACTGCGAGTCGTTGAACGCCAGCACGCAGGTGACCAGCAGCGGCGCGAACAGAAAGACAAAATACAAAACCACGTAGAGCTTGAAACAGCGGCTATAGGTTTTGGAGGTCGGCAGCGTCCGGATCATTGCACCACCTTCTTTAGGTTCTGCCGGGTCAATTTAAGCCCCAGCCAGACGACGATTGAAGACAGCACCAGCAGCAAAAAGCCGAATGCGGACCCCTGATTCCAGTTAAAAGAAGCGATAAATTGATTATAGATTTGCTCGGTAAACCACAGCGAATTTTTGCCGCCCATCAAATTCGGCGTCAGGTAGTTGCCCAGCGTCAGCATAAACACCACAATGGATCCTGACATGATACCCGGAGTGGCATGCGGAATGATAATCTTGAATAATATGGTCCACATATTGGCGCCCAGATCATAGGCCGCCTCGATCAGGCTGTCGTCCAGGCTATCGAGCACCGAAACGATGGGCACCACCATAAACAGCATGGAGGTATATACCAGGCCCAGAATCATGGTGGAATCCCGGTAGAGCATCTCAATGGGCTGATTTAAAATGCCCGCCTTCAGTAAAAAATGATTGATCACACCGCTTTCTCTGAGCAGGATCATCCAGCCGTAAACCCGGACCAGCTCGCTCACCCAGAACGGCAGCAACAGCAGGACCAATAGAAAGCCCTGGTATCTGGGGTTGACCACTTTGGTGATATAAAAGGCCACCGGAAGGGCAATGACAAAGGTCAGGAAAGTCACCAGAATCGAATAAAGCGCGGTTCGCACGAAGGTCAGCCAGTAGATGGGCTCTTTAAAGAAACTCAGGTAATTGTTTAAGCTCCATGTTACGTTGCCATCGAAATCTTCGTAACGCAAGGACATGATCAGCAAATCGGTGTGTGGCAGCACAATCAGCACAAACAACCACAGCACCACCGGTGCCAGGAAAAAAAACAACCCCCACCGCATTTGACTCTTCATCACAATTAATACCCGTTATGGATTGCGGGTTAATGTTTGTGGAATTGGGTGTTAGGTGTCATTCACCCGGTTCAAAGGTTCAGCGTTCAGAGGTTCAAAGGTTAAAAAAGCAATAGGTGCGAAGGACTGAGCAAAAAATTTATCCGATGTCTGGCGCCCATGCGTAAAACCCTGAACTTTTGAACCCAGAACCCTGAGCCTGTTAATCTTCCTTTCTCGGAAAACAGATGCCGGAGTGTTGGTCCCAGCCGATTTCAATCTTATCGTTTTTGCGGATGTAATCGTATTGACGGGTTTGGGGCAGAGCGATGAGCAATTCCGTATCCGCATCCAACGGGTGGGCCAGCAGGCGGCTGTTGGCGCCGTCAAAAAGCAAATCCTTAACAATCACCTCGAAGCGATTTAAATTCGCCAGACTCGCATCGGGTTGAATCAGCATGGCTTCCGGCCGCAGGAAAAGATCGACTTTATCGCCGGTCTGCAATTGCTGCCGGATCTGGGTCCGAAACACCCTGCCGTCGGCGGTTTCAATCTCGGCGGCATCCTGATCGCACCGGCGAATACGTCCGGACCAGGTGTTGTTGTCGCCGACAAACTGGGCCACAAAAGGCGTATCCGGGTTGTTGTATAAATTCTGGGGGGTATCGATCTGCTCAAATACACCCCGGTTCATCACCGCCACCTGATCGGACATCACCAGGGCTTCGGACTGGTCGTGGGTGATATACACAAAGGTGGTTCCGACTTTGGCCTGAAGTTTTTTCAACTCAACCTTCATCTGCTCACGCAATTTCAGATCCAGGGCCCCCAACGGTTCGTCCAGCAACAGGACCGCCGGCTCCAGCACCAGACAGCGCGCAATGGCCACCCGTTGTTTCTGACCTCCGGAAAGCTGCTCAACTCTTTTGCCGGCAAAGCCGGATAAATCCACGCGCTCCAGGATGGTACTGACCTTGTTTTTAATCGTGGTTTTATCCTCGCCCCGGCGGCGCAAACCAAAAGCGATGTTTTCGCCGACATTCATCATGGGAAATAAGGCCAGATGCTGGAAAATCAGGTTGACCGGGCGTTTGTTGGGCGGGATGCCGAGCATGCTTTTACCACGAATCTCAATCGACCCGGAAGTGGGTTCGGTCAGTCCGGCAATCATCCGCAAGAGGGTGGTTTTGCCGCAGCCGGAGGGTCCTAAGATGGAAAAAAAACTGCCGTCGGCGACCTCAAATGAAACTTTGTCAACGGCCACAAAATCATCAAAGGTTTTGGTGACCGCTTTGACCGCTAAATCAATCTGCATCAAAAACCTTCTGACGAAGCTTTTTTATTTACAACCTATCTCAAAAACGCATCTAACGCTCAATAGCCGCGTTACCGACCTCCTCAAAATGCTCACATACTAGCGTGTATGCTGAGCTTTTTCGTCGGCCGCTGCCTTGCTCTTGAGCGCGATCTACCATTTTTGAGACAGGTTCTATTAAAAGCAAAATAATGGGAAAAGCGGAAAAAAATCATTCACACAAAATGAAGTTTTTCCGCTTATTACCCATTATTCCTTTATTCCATCATTCCAATATTTCACGTCACAGGCTTATCCTGATGACAGCCCAAAGGAATATTAGCCAACGATCTGAAGGAATTTTGATTGCCTACTTTGCAGCTTTGACCTTGTCCAAAATTTTACCTTCGATTTCCTCGAGTTTGGCCGGCACGGGTGGATACCATTTAATATTATCAATCGCTTCCTGCGGGAAAGTGCGTTCAAAGTTCCCACGGATGTCCACATTCGTCAGCATGATAGCCCCTTTGGATGCCGTCCCGTATTTTTCCATATTTGTAAATTGAGCGGCATTTTCGGGCTTGAGCATGAAGTTGATCCATTTATAGGCCGCATCCACATTTTCAGCCTTGGCCGGTATGGCAAAGGTATCGATCCAGCCCAGCGCACCGCTTCGGGGCGCTAAAAAGTCGATATCGGAATTTTCCACATGCAGTTTCCAGCCGCCATTATCCCAGGCCATTGCCAGGTGCACTTCTTCAGAGCGCATGGATTCCAGCAAAGCATCCCCGTTGGTCCAGTAATTTTTAACGATCGGTTTGCCGTCGATGAGGGCCTGGCCGACTTTTTCCATCAAGGCCTGGTACGCGTTGACGTCACTGTATTTGGCGAAGGGATCATCGCCCATGGCGAAAGCGATGGCGATCAGGGTCGGCCTTTTGAGGCGATAGCTGACGCGGCCTTTGTATTTTTCGTTGAGCAAATCCGAATAATCTTTGGCATCGGCTGCAAATTTGCGGTTCACGACTAAACCGGATGTCCCCCAGCAAAACGGCACAGCGTGTGATTTAACGTTGACCATGGTATTGAGCTGCACGGCCTTGAGCATGGAAGGAATAATCTGAGCCGTATTGACCTTGGACAGATCAATCGGTTGGTAAATTTGATATTTTTCCTGGACCGAAGAAATACGATCCTGGCTGGGCTGGGCCAGGTCGAACCCGGCACCCCGGGTGGCGCGCAATTTGGCGATCATTTCCTCGTTGTTGGAATAGGTCACCTTGACGGTGATGCCGGTCTCTTTTTCAAATTGTTCGATTAGATTTTTGGGTGCATACCCTTTCCAGGTCAGCAACGATAAGGTTTCGGCTGCATACAGGCCGCCGGTAAACACCAGCACAAAAGCAGAAATCATGCCCAAGACAAGAATGGTCTTTTTGTTCATAATGATCCTCCTTTCAATTAATTGAGATTTTCAATCCTGTTCTTTACCCACAAATAAAATGACCATGTAATTAATCAGAAACAGATTGAGACCGAATGCTGATGCATCCCCGCGTTAGAGCAGCAATTCAACGATCGTTTGAAGAGCGTATTCGCTGCAAGCCGCTACCTTTTCAGTTACGAAAAAGTTGTAATATTCGGCATTGTCAGCTATTGAGAAAGGGCATTTTCCGAGTTTAATGTACACCCCAAAAAACCAAGTTTTCGGTAAAAAGTCAATCGATATATTCAAATTTGATGATTGAAGGACGGCCACCTATTTATATTGAAATATTGACCGCTTAAAATGAAAAAATTGACCATTGTATGGGATTTTGACGGCACCATTCTTCCGCATGCGCCCTATGATAGCGAGCAGTCACTCCTGATTCACGCGATGCATCGACAGCAGAAGCCGTTGGGTTGGCTAAAGAAGATATATGCCAGAGCGATGATTTATGCCGATCAGCATGAGCGCTTGCGCAAGGCCTTTAAAATGTCCTACATCCGGTTGCTAAAAGGTACGCCGTCAGCTGTGCTGGATGAAGTATGCCGGCATCTCACCGAAAAGATATCGACAGCGGACCGCAGCGTCTTGCGGACATTAAGAGAAGATGGGTATGACATGATGGTATTAAGCTGCGGAACGGCTGATTTGAGCGAGCGGGTCCTGAGATTTGCGGGGCTTTTAGACTGTTTCAGTCTTATCGAGGGCAACCGCTTTCGGTTTGCCGACGACCGCATAGCAGGAATGGAGCTTCGATTACCGGACCCAGCGGACAAGCTGCAGATCATACAGCGGTTAAACTTATCTCCGGATCACACCGTGGTGGTCGGTGACGGCTATACCGATTTGCCCCTTTTGAACTGGAGCGCGATTCCGGTCATCATCGATCGCAGCGGCAAGAAAAAAAAACGATTTACCTCCCATAATTTTTATTTTATATCCTCAATTCCGAAAATAATGCATATCATCGAAGAACACGTAACATAGAGCTGTGCCCTATAAAAATCTTACAAAAGGTCGTGTCGTATATTTAAGTGATGTTGAGTTCTTTACTATATTCTGGCCGCTGGCATCTGGCTACTGGCGGCTGGCCTCGAGTCGACTGAGCCCTTCGGCCGAGAGCTCAGGATCGAACAGCTCGTCGACGGGTGACAGCCGGTCTCTTGTCAAGGGCCACCTGCTGCTTGTCTCTAAGTCGGCCAGAAGCAAGAAGCCTAAAATATGAACATGTTTTGTAAATTATTTGCAGGATGCAAAAGCGTTAAACGAGCATATTAATGAAGAATAAGAAACTGATCGTCTTTGATATGGACGGCGTTCTGATTGATGTCTCCCGGTCGTATCGCGAAACGGTTCGCCAGACCGCCAGACTTTTTTTTAGTATCGCCCCGTCATCTGAAAAATTACCGGACCCCCTATTCCCGCTGGCCGACCTGGCGGCGGTCAAGCAAAGGCTCAACAACGACTGGGATTTATCCTGCCTGGTCATAAACCTGCTGTTTAACCGGATTGAAAAACCGCCGGTTTATCGCAGCAAAGACCCCTGGGCCCAATATGAGGAGACCATCCGCCAGTGCGATGTGGGCGCACTGGGGGATTTTTTAAGATCCACTCCGAAGCCGTTGACGGCCATGTTGCAAAAGGCGGGTAAAACAAAAAATGCGTTTATTTATGGTTTGTACACCGGGGATGTGGGCAGCGGCAACATCATCAAACAAATTTTCCAGGAAGTGTATTTGGGTAAAGACCTGTTTGAAGCCACCTACGGCCAACCGCCGAAATTTTACCAAAACGACGGTTTGATCCATCGCGAAGCATTGCTGATTGATAAAGGCTTGCTCGACGAACTGGCCGCAGAGCATGTATTGGCGATCGCCACCGGCAGGCCCAGAGCCGAAGCAGATTACCCGCTGGATCATTTTGGTATTCGAAAGTATTTTACCCGTGTCATGGCGCTTGAGGACTGCCTGGAGAAAGAAAAACAGGTATTGAAAGCAGATGGCAAAAAGGTCTCTTTGAGCAAGCCCCACCCCTATATGCTCGATGCCCTGGCTGCAGAAACCCGGAATGCGGTTGCTGAGTACCTTTACATCGGCGACATGCCCGATGATATGGTGGCCGCAAAAAAATCGGCAGCCGGATACAAAGGCATCGGCATATTGATATCCACCCCCGATAAAGCGCGCTTAAAGGCCGACCTTCTTAAAGCCGGGGCTCAGGCCGTCCTCGAAGATGTTGACCAATTGAGGTCTTTAATCGGATCTGAGAAAGCTTGAAAGTCTTATTGCCAGCACACATCATTAATGCCGATCTCTGATCCGATCACATCGATGCGGCGAATCTTGCCGCCCTCGAGGACCAGGGTCTTGGACACATTCCGCTCGTTGGACGGAATCGCGGCATCAGCGATCATGTTGTTGTCTTTGTCGAAGGCTTCGACCCGCATGCTGTTGTGATGGCAGGCTTTGATCTCCACTCTGGAGGGGCCGTCGCCAAAATGTTCTTCCGGAAAGTTAATCGAGGCAAACTCTCCGCTGCCGCTGCTGGTTCCGGCCCAGCCGATTCTGATGTCATTGGTACCATCTCCTGTGGGGCAATAACCTTCCACAGATATGTTTTGAACTGCGCCCGTCTGCGATTTCCCGCCTTTGAAAACAACATTATTCTTCTCGATTTCCGGGGTCCCGGCGGCAGCCGGCAGTTGATTTATTTTCGCGCAACATCCGCTCACGAAAAGGAGCACGAACACACCCATCATCAAATAGTAGCCGTTTTTTCCACGCTTCGTCATTTTATGCCTCCTTTCACGTTTGTCGATTCGCTGCTGTTATGTTTGATCATACAGCAGCAGGCGTCTAACTTCATAATCCTTCAACTTAAGCTAGATTATGCCAAAGTCAACAAATACGATTTCGGAGAAGCGTGTCATAGATGGGTTTCTAGCAGCGTATTTTCTTGCGCTCGGGATCGTAGAGAGCCCGTTGGGGCTGGTACGTGGCGGGATAAATCTTTTTGTAGCATTCTATTTCATAGCTGTCGGACGGATCGGCTTTGTCAGGCGAAACATAGCCATATGCAATGGTTTTGGCAACTGTGTATCCATAGCCGGCACTGGCGGTCACGCCGATGACCTTGCCTTTGTGCAGAATGGGTTCGCTGCCCCGCAGCATAAGCGGCTGATCGGCATCAATCGTAAACGTGCACAGTTTCCAGCGCGGGCCCTGTTTTTTTGATTCGGCCAGGGCCTTGCGACCGAGAAAATCAGCCTTGTTCAATGCCACGCAAAAATCCAAACCGGCATCATAGGGCGTATATTCGGGCGTCAGTTCGGCCCCCCACAGACAGTAGCCCTTTTCCAGATGCAAAGAATGAATGGCCCGGTAACCCGCGTTGCCGACCCCCAGAGGCCGGCCGGCATCCCAGAGGCTCTCGTAGACATGAGCGGCGAACTCAGCCGGTATATAAAGCTCATAGCCCAGTTCGCCCACATAAGTGATCCGCAGGGCCGTGACGGGGGCGCTGCCGATGATGAGGGTCCTGCATTTGCCATGGCGAAAATTCTCATTGCTGATATCGCTGCGCGTGACTTTTTGAAGCAATTGGCGTGAATGCGGACCGATCACATTGATCACGGCCAGTCCGGCGGTGACGTCCCTAAAAGAAACGCTGCCGTCAGCAGGCATGTGTTTTTTGATCCATTCGGCATCATGGCGGCCGAAGGCGGTGCCGGTGACCAGAAAAAATTTCTCATCGGCAAGCCGCGCAATGGTTAAATCGCATTCGATGGTACCGCGCGCATTGCATAGCTGGGTATAAGTAACACTGCCAACCGGTTTGTCGATATTGTTGGCCGCCAGCCAGTCCAGAAAATCCAGCGCCTTGGGACCTTCGATCTCAAACTTGCAAAAAGAGGACTGATCGATCAGGACCACCTTCTCCCGGGCAGCCTGATGCTCGTTGCCGACGTGCTCAAACCAGCTGGGAATGGCAAAAGTCAATTCATCACGGGGTTCGATACCGGCGGGTGCAAACCAGTTCGGCCGTTCCCAGCCGTATTTGGCGCCGAAGACAGCGCCTTTTTCTTTGAGGAGCGCATATAGAGGCGTTCGCCGGATTCCTCGCGCCGATTCGTGTTCTTCGTTGGGCCAATGGATGGTATAATGCTTGCCGTATATTTCCCGGGTTCGCTCCAGGTTGTATGACCGGCTGAGATGGTGCGGTCCGAGCCGGCGAATGTCCAGCGGCCAGATATTCAAGCTGGGTTCACCTTCGATGATCCATTCGGCCATCATTTTACCGGCCCCTCCGCCCGCTGCTATGCCAAAGGCATTGAAGCCCACGGCCACAAAACAGTTATCCACCTCCGGTGCCGGTCCCATGATGGCATTGCCGTCCGGTGTGAAGGCTTCGGGTCCGTTGATGAGTTCGGAAATACCCACCGTTTGCAGGCAGGGGGTGCGTTTCATAGCCGGTTCGGCCAGTTGCATAAAATGATCGGTGTTGGAATCGAGCAGGCGTGAGGAAAAATCATTGGGCACGCCATCCACTGCCCAGGGGATGCCGTTTCTTTCATAGCCGCCCATCACCAGCCCGCCGACTTCTTCCTTGTAATAAATCAGATTGTCCTTGTCGCGTATGGTCGGTAAATCCTGCGGAATCCCATCAATCGCTTCGCTGACCAGATATTGATGCTGGAAGGGCACCACCGGCGTGTTGACCCCCAGCAGTTGGCCCATCTGGTAGCCCCACATCCCGCTGCAGTTAACAACGATTTCACACCGGATATCACCCCGGCTGGTTTTGACGGCCGAAACCCTTTTGCGGCCAAATTCAAAGCCGGTCACCAGGGTATGGCGATAAATGGTGACCCCGCGATTGCGGGCCCCCCTGGCCAGCGCCTGCGTAATACCCGACGGGTCGGCCTGTCCGTCGGTCGGCATAAAGGCAGCACCGATGATACCGTCCAGCGAAATGATCGGACACAGGCCATATGCCTCTTGGGGCGTTAGCATGTGCATTTCCAGTCCGAAACTGCGTGCGGTGGTGGCCCCTCTTTTGAGCTCCAGCATGCGTTCAGCGGTGCTTGCCAAGTGCAAACAGCCGGTTTTTTCCCATCCCGTATGGTAACCCGTTTCGGCTTCAAGCTGTCCGTAGAGATCGACGCTGTATTGCAGCATGCGCGTAAGGTTGCGATCCGAACGCAGCTGCCCCACCAGCCCGGCGGCGTGCCAGGTGGAACCGCTGGTCAACTCATCTTTTTCGACCAGCACCACATCCTGCCAGCCCATCTTGGCCAGATGGTAAGCGGTGCTGCAGCCAATAATTCCGCCGCCGATAATCACAACCTGTGCGCTGTCCTTCAAAACAATACTCCTTTGCTAATGGGATATCCGTAACACCTGCAGGTAAAAGCGGGTCCGTGCGAAGACGTGTCGTTTTTCAGCCTGAATGGCATGCCAAGGCCTATCTCGCTTGAGCGAAGACCGGCCCTTTGGGCCCTCGAGTTGCGTGCCGAGGTGACGTTTGCAACACGAAGATTGGCCGTTTCCCGGCCTGGTCTGTCGCACCGAATTGAAAGTTTCGTGATACACCCGCTCGTTTAGGGATCTTCAGGCAGGTATTGCCATAGCATCACCAACGCCTGCCCCCACGTAGAAGGGGGCTGAAATCCAGCATTAAACTATTTGACCATTTAACCAATTAACGGATAAACGATATTTTTAACCAAAGTATTCCCGGATAAATTTTATAAAGCGCTCATTTTCCTCATCGACCCCGGGAGTAACGCGAAAATACCCGGTCCTGCCGTGGATTTTTCCGATCTTTTTCAGGTAGATTTTATTTTCGCCGGCGGCTTTGAGGATCTCTTCTGTGGTTTTTCCGGTCATGGTGCCGTCGATTAGCATGTAGTTACCATGTGCCGGGTACGGTTTAAGACCCAGTTTCTTGAGCTCTTCCGTAAAAATAGACATCCACCGGTTGTTGTGCTCCACCTTGGCCTTGACCTCCTCCGGGTTGTCGATGATCGCTTCGGCGGCAGCTGCAGACATCCGACTCACGTTCCAGGGTAAAAATATGCGATTGAAGGCCGCAATCATCTCTTCGGTACCCAATACAAATCCGAAGCGGATGCCCGCAAATCCGTAAGCCTTGGAAAAAGTCACCGACAAAAATACCTGGGGATACTGCTTGATCAGTGATGCCTTCGATGGGTGGTCCGGGTTATAATCCAGATAGGCTTCATCCACACACAACGGTACCCCCGTCTCGCAAAAACGAATCAAATCTGCATCGTCGATAAACACCCCGGTGGGGTTGTTGGGGTTGATGATCAATATCAGTTTCGTGCGCTCGTTGATCGCGTTGAGCATGCCATCTACATCATACTGCAGGTCTTCTTCCCTGACTGGAATCTGAACCACCTTCGCATTACAAAGCTCCGCCCGCGGTGGAAACAGCTCAAAGGTAGGTGTCGACAGCAGAAATTCATCTCCTGGCTGCAAAAATACCCGCATCATCGCGTCGATGGTCTCCGATGAGCCGTTGCACAGCGCCACATTGTCCGGACCCAGATCGTACATGGCTCCAATCTTTGTTCGCAACCTCAAAAAACTGTCAGGATACCAGTTGCCGTGTCGAAGGGATTCAATCACTGCCTCGATGACCTTCTGCGAGGGCTCGATGGGGTTCTCATTGAGCATTAGACGGGCATGGCCTGGGTTGGCCATTGCCTGATCTAAAATGCCGACATTATACTCTCTTGACGTAAACAGCCATGGCACAAACCAGTCTTTCAATTCCTTTTTCATTACAATCTCCTTCTTGCAAATTTATTTTATAAATTTGGGTTCAGCGTTCAAAAGTTCAGGGTGGTCAACTGGCTTATGGCAGCCATAGAGGACCACCCTACTTCCAAGCAATTTTCATGTTTTGAATATCGAACGTCGAACACGGAATTTCGATTGAAGAAGTTTTCTTAGCCTTCGACATTCGTTATTCCTTGTTCGGCGTTCTGCGGTTCTCTGTAAGCAGTTTCCTGAAACCTGACACCTGAAACTTATCTTATTTAATGAGCTTCTCGATTTGGGTGAACTCCAGCCCAAACGCCTCGGCAACCCCTTCATAGGTGACCTTGCCTTTAACCACGTTAGCCCCGTACTTGATTTCAGGGTTTTGCTGCATGGCCTTTTTCCAGCCTTTGTTGGCAATCTCCACCGCATACGGCAGGGTCGCATTGGTCAGCGCCAGAGTGGACGTTTTGGGAACAGCACCGGGCATATTGGCCACGCAGTAATGGACCACGCCCTCAACTTCGTAAATCGGCTCACCATGCGTGGTCGCTTTGGAGGTCTCGAAGCAGCCGCCCTGATCGATGGCCACATCCACCAGCACCGCACCTTTTTTCATGGTTTTCAGCATTTCGCGGGTGATCAACCGGGGCGCTTTGGCGCCCGGTATCAGCACGGCACCGACGACCACATCAGCCTCCATGATAAGCCGACGCACGGTGGTCGGTTTGGACATCAGCAAAAAGCAGTTGCTGGGCATCACATCA
>WOR8_10001797_pt1 | contig 21539 bp, 15 predicted proteins | sample DeeMarSeWOR38_10_FD_19890 | JGI IMG/M metagenome (IMG submission 19890) | reverse complement strand
TACCCGGAGATGATGTATACAAAGAGGAAATCGATAAAATTCGTTTAACGGGCAACAAAGTCAGCGAAATTATTTCACTCGGTATCGATGAGTATAGAATAGATTCACTCAAAATATTGGCAGGGTTATTTTATTGTGCTTTTTTATTTGCAAGGGATATAAAAAAATCAACGGATTTTGTAATAAATGTAACACCGAAGCATGCTGAGTTCTATTGCAAAAAAATTGTATTTCGGAAAATAGGCTCTGAAAAAAAATGTCCCAGGGTTAATGGAACTACTGGAGTGCTTTTGAATCTACCCCTGTTTTTACCAGCCAAACTAAAAAAGAAAATACGAATATTTCCTCTTTACTTATTTAACCATTCGGACCAGGAAGAGATGGAAATAGCGAGAAGACTTAAATCGATGATTTCACCGATGTCAGATGAAGAGTTTTATACCTTTTTTGTCGATAAAACAGATAGTTGGGCGAACGCATCTTCGGCACAGAAAAAATACTTGAAAAATATTTTTGTCACCCATGATATAGATCACTTCGGCATCTCACGATTCTTGGCTACGGGCATACCAAAAAAATTACAGAATTATGAAAGCAACCAAAACTATGAGATAAAAATGAAAAAAAACTAAATCATGGTTACCAAAAATATCTCTATGCCCCATATGTTTTTTATTATTTGGAACTTAAAATTTTGGCACTTTTAACGGGAAGAATTACTAATTCCCCCCACATAAAACCCATCCTATCGTGCCGCAACCGGCATTGCCAAAACCCTCAGCATCAGAAAGCCTCGCAGTCACGATTCCACATCGCTAAATTGAAACATTTGATATGCGATTAGATAAGGTCTCCTTAAATTGATTTTATAATTACAGGTGAAGGCGAACAAACCTCGAGGGAGCTGGTAGATTCCATTGAGTCAAACCAAATCTTTTCGGAATTGAAAAGAGTATCAATTCCGAAATAAGAGGATGCCCAATAAACAAATTTAACAATGTTGGACTTCAGTATATTCTTTTCTATAATACCAAAATCTCACCTGCTATGGCTTCAATTCTTAAAGTTCTCTACTGGTTGGCCGATATATCAGGATAAGTAGAACTGTAGTCACTCAGAGTTAAAAAATCTTTACTATTTGAAAATTTAAATAAGACGATTTCGTAAAAAGTCCAGAAGCAACATTTTCTGTCATTCCGGCAGCAGCCGGAATCCAGCCTATTCAAATAGTTACAGATGGTCTGGAGTCCGGCTTTCACCGGATAGACAACTCTTAAAGACACCATCAAATAAGGATATCCCGAATAATATTGAGATAAGATGCCAAACAAGTATCCAAATTCTAGAACATTATCATGTTTGAAAATAGATTTAATAGACCGCTTCTTGGGAAAAGATTCCACGGAACATGAAGATGCTTTGCTTATTTGGAGAAAGAGAATCTTTTTTATAGTGTTTCTAAGCTCAATCCTCGTTGCAGCTCTTGCATATATCCCCAATATGAAAATATCATTTCAATCCGGAAATTGGATAAATGCAACCCTTTATACATTGCCATACCTGATGGCAATAACTGTGACATTTGCCCGGTTCATTCCTTTCAAAATTCGCGTATGGAGCGGGGTGTTTATATATTATTCAATAGGCCTGATTTCCCTGCTAACTGTCGGACCTTTAGGAAGTGGACGGGTTTGGCTTTTTGCTTTTACCATACTAACATGTCTGCTTTTGGGATTGAGAGCCGGTTTAATCGCTTTAGTCATTAATGTCAGTACTATTTCTATTTTGTCTTCATTTATAGATACGGGATATTTTAAATTGACCTATCTCGACTATTCCTACTCAGATTACTGGGTTGCGACTAGTTTGAGTTTCCTGTTTTTGAGTACAATCATCACCGTTTCTTTAGGGGTTCTCGTTTCGGCATTAGAAAAAAACCTGCAAAAAGAACAGCTCCTTACTAAAGAACTAAAATTATCCAACAAAAAACTCGAACGCGAAAACACCGAGCGGCGACAGGCTGAGAAGTCGCTGCGCAAAAGCCAGGAACGCTTTCGCATTGTTTCTGAACTGACCTCAGACTTCTCCTATGGCATTCGGGTTGAATCCGATGAAACACTAAGCCTGGAATGGGTCACTGAGGCCATATCCCGCATCACCGGGTTTCATCCGGATGAGCTGTCCTTGACAGATGGTTGGCAAAAGCTGATTCATCCCGAAGACAAATTCATCAAACGCAACCAGATCCAAACCCTTTTATCAGGTCACCCAAGTATCGTTGAGTATCGAATTTCGACGAAAAAAGGACCCATCCGGTGGCTGCTGGATTACAGCTATCCGGTTTGGAGTGAGGAGCAGGGTAGAGTCACTAAAATTTATGGGGCCGTACAGGATATCACCGAACGCAAACAATCCGAGAAAGCTTTAGGGGAGAGCGAGGAAAAATATAAGACGTTGACCAACAATCTGCATGTAGGGATATACCGTAATACGGGAGGCCCCAAAGGTAAATTCCTGGAGGTAAATCCTGCAATCCTGAATATGTTTGGGTACAAGAGCAGAAATGACATTTTCAAAATCAATGTGTCCGATCTATATCAAAATGCAGATGAAAGAGCTAATTTCAACCAAAAAATGAATCAAAACGGGTATGTCAGAAACGAAGAGCTTCTGCTGAAACGCAGAGATGGTACTCCTATCATCTGTTCCGTATCGGCTGTGGCGGTAAAAGACGAAAACGGCAACCTAAAATATTATGACGGTATCGTCGAGGATATCACTGAGCGTAAAAAGCTTGAGTCCCAATTCCGGCAGGCCCAAAAACTGGAGGCCATTGGCACCCTTGCCGGTGGAATTGCTCATGATTTCAACAACCTGCTTATGACCATCCAGGGAAATGTCTCCTTGATGCTCTTCGATGTGGATTCCAGCGATTCAAATTACGGCAATTTAGTGAGTATTGAAAAACAGATACAAAAAGGGGCTAATTTGACCAGACAGCTTCTGGGGTATGCACGAAAGGGTAAATACCAAGTAGAGCCGGCTGATTTAAACCAAATTGTGGAAGAAACCTGCCATGCATTTGGCAGAACCAGGAAACAGATTTCGATTCGAAGCGATCTTTCGCGTGATTTACCGGCAATTGAAGCTGATCGCGGTCAAATAGAACAGGTACTTTTGAATATTTTAATTAACGCAGCAGACGCGATGCCTGCCGGTGGTAAATTAGTCGTAAAGACATGTACGGTAAACTATGAAACCATAACCGGGCGACTTTACAGGGCCATCCCGGGTCGATACGTACAACTCACGGTTACAGACACAGGCATCGGAATGGACAAGAAGACCCAGGAACGTATATTTGAACCATTTTTTACAACCAAGGAATTTGGAAAAGGCACAGGGCTTGGGCTGGCCTCGGCCTACGGAATCATCAAGAGTCACGGCGGTTATATTGACGTTGAATCTTCCCCGAATCTTGGGACTACTTTTTTTATTTATCTGCCGACAACGGAGCAGGAGGTACATCTTGCAGATGAGACAGACCATAGTGTTGTCGAAGGAAGCGGGAACATCCTCTTGGTTGATGATGAAGAAATGATATTGAATGTCGGTGGGAGTTTGCTTAACAGACTTGGCTACTCAACCCTCAAAGCGCATAACGGTTGGGAAGCTATCGAAATTTTCTCCAAACAGAATAATAATATCGATTTGGTCATTTTAGATTTGATCATGCCGGAAATCGGTGGTGGAGATGTTTACGAAAAATTGAAGGATATCGACCCAAAAGTCAAAGTTTTGCTTTCCAGCGGCTACAGTATAGATGGTCAGGCAAATGATATACTGGATCGGGGGTGCAATGGATTCATTCAAAAACCTTTCAGCATAAAAGAGCTATCCGAGAAAATTAATGAGATACTGGTTTCGGAGAGTGCTTCAATGTCTCGTCATTAACCATAGTCCGAAAAAACCTTGCCTTAACATACAGCATCCAACTGCAGGATATGATACAGCAGGAAAAATTACTTGCCTGCGAGCCACTTGGCTGGTAAACAGGTTTTCCTCAGATGGAAAATAGAGTGAGTATTTGCGAATTCATAAGCAAATGAATCACCGAAAATAGGTGCGGGTTAATGGAAAGGGATTGAATATGGAATGTAAGAAGGAAAAAAACCTTGAGCCCTGCAATTGCACGTATGAGCCCTGTGCACGTAAAGGTATTTGCTGCGAGTGTTTAAGCTATCATTTGAAAAGCCGGCAGCTTCCCGGGTGCTGCTTTCCCGATGATGCCGAGAAATCATGGGACCGATCCTTTGAGCATTTTGCGCGGCTTGTTAGTGAAAAAAAAGTATAGGTGTTTTCAATGAAAATCCCGGCTTCCGCCGCTCGACGGCCTAACACCTATATCTGCCTGCGGATCCCAGAATGATTCGGCGACCACATGTACCACATTATCTTCTTTTTGAAGCCTGCCGCTGACGCCCAGAAAGTTAGATGTCTTGATGAATACGGCGTACTCTTTGAAAACGCGTTGCCACACAACCACATTGACAAAGCCGGTTTCATCTTCCAGCGTCAGAAACACCACCCCTCCGGCGGTGCCGGGGCGTTGACGGCAGATGACCATGCCGGCGTATCGCACCTCCTGACCATCCCGCATCTGATTTACCCCTTCGGCATCGGGCAGGTTGTTTGACTGAAGTTGCCGGCGCAACGGTTCCAACGGATGTCCCCAGGTGCTATGGGCCATGGTACGGTAATCCCAGCCAATCGTATCAAACGCTTCAAGATCTCTGAAATCAGGGATTTTTTCCCTGTGTTTCAGCGCTAAGGGTGAATGCGGTGTGTGCGCTAATCCCTTCACCTGCCATATGGTAGCTCTCCGGTTACTTTCGAAACAGCCGAGGGCTCCTGCTTCGGCGAGCTGGATAACTTTAGCGTCGATTAGACGTGTTCGCGACACAAAATCTTCGGCCGATGTGAACGAGTGGTCTCTGCGTGCCTGTTTGATTCGTTGCCAATCTTCTTTTCCGATGCCTTTTACATAGCGCAATCCCATTCTCAACGCAAAACAGTATGGGCTTTGGGTGGCCGCTTCAAGGGTACAGTCCCAATCGCTGTGCTGAACATCCACCGGCCGCACCTCCACGTCATGCCGTTTGGCATCCTCAATGATAGTTGCAGGGGAATAAAACCCCATCGGCATGGCATTGAGCAGCGCACAAGCGAATACCTCCGGATAGTAACATTTCAGCCAGGCTGAAGCGTAGGCAATCAATGCAAAGCTTGCCGCGTGACTTTCAGGGAAACCATATTCACCGAATCCGCGAATCTGGTCAAACACCCGCTCGGCAAATTCCAGCGTGATCCCCTTGGCGATCATGCGCTCGATTAAACGATTGCGATGCCGCTCAATCCGGCCGCTTCGGCGCCAGGCGGCCATATCGCGGCGGAGCTGATCGGCTTCACCCGGTGTATAATCAGCCGCCACCATGGCAAGGCGGATCACCTGCTCCTGAAACAGGGGAACACCAAGGGTTTTTTCAAGCACGGGTTTCAAGCTGGGATGTGGATAATTAACCGGGTCCAGGCCCTCTCGTCGTCTCAAAAAGGGATGGACCATTCCGCCTGTGATTGGACCGGGCCGGACAATGCTGACCTCAATAACGAGATCATAATAACGGCGAGGTTTTAAGCGCGGCAACATAGACATTTGAGCCCGACTTTCAATCTGGAACACACCAACAGTGTCCGCTTTGCAGATCATATCGAAAACCCTCGGATCTTCTTTTGGAATCGTGGCCATCGAATATGACTCGCTGAAATGTGTCTTCAGTAGATCAAACCCTAAGTGCAGCTGCCGGAGAGCACCCAGGCCTAACAGATCTACCTTGAATAGCCCAAGATTTTCAATACTGTCCTTGTCCCACTGGATCACGGTTCGACCGGGCATGGTTGCATTCTCTATCGGAACCAGGGTCGAGACCGGCTCGTGGCCGAGCAGAAATCCGCCTGAATGGATCGAAAGGTGCCGAGGAAAATCCTGAATCTCGTTTGCCAGGTGCACCATGTGCCGGTAAACCGGCCTACGGGGATCGAGCCCCGCCTGGTCTAGAACGTCTTCGGGTATCGGACCTTGCCATGACAGCATCTTGGACAGCCGATCCAATGCAGTTTCAGGAACTCCCAGAACTTTGCCGACATCGCGAATGGCTGAGCGTGGCCGGTACCGAATAAAGTTGGCGACCATCGCAGCATGACTGCGACCGTATTTAGCGTAAACATGCTGGATGACTTCCTCCCTGCGATCGTGTTCGATATCAAGATCGATATCAGGAGGTTCAGCACGTTCGCGTGAGAGAAACCGCTCGAACAGCAACCCCAGCTGAACAGGATCAACCGACGTGATGCCTAAACAATAACACACGGCGGAGTTGGCAGCCGACCCCCTCCCTTGGCATAAAATGTCATGTTTACGGCAGAAGCGCACTATTTCCCAGATCGTCAGGAAGTAGCCGCAGTAATCGAGTTCATCGATTAGATCCAGTTCCTTTTGAAGCAATTGAACCACATCCGGAGGAATTTCTTTGCCATAACGCTCCTGGGCTCCGAGCATGGTCAGCCGCTGCAGCCACTGGATCGTGGTTGTACCATCGGGGAGTCTCTCCGAAGGATACGTATAACGCAGATGATCCAACGAAAAACTGCAACGCTCGGCGATTTCACGAGTACGGGCAACGGCGGCCGGATCGCCTTCATAAAGTTTGACAAAATCCTGAAGGGACTTGAACGCATGCTCGGAGTTAGGTTTGGTAATACATCCCGCATCACCAAGCTTAAGTCGATGACGAATGCACGTCAGAACATCCTGTACCGGTCGCCGCTCCTGAATGTGGTAGAGCACTTCCATTGCTGCAACCACCGGTAGTCCATATTGCCTGGCACGCTGACGCAGCCTTGCCTCTTGATTGACTTCATCGGCGCGTCGGTGTCGTGTAGCCATTGCATATAGGCGGTCCTTGAATGCGTCTCGCAGCATGTGGGCAATGAAAAAGGGTTCGGCCTTTCCGACCAGCAAACTACGTTCACCCCCCCACAAGGCAATTAATTTATCGGCATGATCGCAGATCTCATGCCAGCCGACCACACTTTTGCCTTTCTCTGAGCGCCGCCGTCCAAGGGTAATCAGGCGGCAAAGATTTGCATACCCCTGCCGGTCCATAACAAGTAAAACTAATGTTGATCCGTCTTCAATCGTTATTTCCGATCCGATTATCAGGTGAACTCCAAGGTTGCGGGCTTTTAGGTGCGCTTCGACAGCTCCGTATACGCCGTCACGGTCGGTGAGAGCCATTGCTTTAAGGCCGAGATCACAGCTGGTTTCAACCAGCTCCTGGGGATGACTGGCCCCCTCTAAAAACGAGAAGTTGCTTTTGCAAAATAGAGGAACATAGCCCTCAACATGCCTGTGAGAAAGACGATCGATATGCTTTTTCGCAGAGTTCACTCATCAACCCAAGAATCATCAATTTTAGTGATGGCGCGCACAGGGTTTGGGCGGTGGTATAGCGAGAGTAAATACAAATATGCAAAGAATGCCTTAGGGTTTATTCTATTCTGCCCTGTAAAAACCAACGCTTACGCATCTGGTCATAATACACCCAAAGTATCTCGCCCCGTCGCGTTTCGCAGAAGTAGTAGTCGCGATGCACCGGCTGCCGCCACCATCCGCCGGATAGGATATAAGGCCCGATCAGTCGTTCAAAGCATCCTTTTGTCAAACCTGACCGCGAGGTTCTGCCCGTGTCCGGACTTGACCTGCAGGAGATCGGAATCGGCTTGGTATGAATCCTACGGATAAGGCAGTTTTTGTTTCCGTTAACGGGTCTTGGGTGGGATAGGGTGTCGATTGTTTCCCAGGTAAAGCGTCCTTCAGGCAGGTGCCCATCCAAGAGCCTGGCACAAACTATGGCTTGGTCACCAAGCTCAGCGCGTACACGAGCCAAGGCACGGTTGGCTGCGGCCAAATTACGCTTCGGTTTGGTTTCAAATAGAAACTGCTGCTCAGACATGGCCTCAACATACTGACCTGACAATGCAATCTCGGTCACACCTTCGGAAAGCGTATTGATGGACTGCAGCCTCAATCGAATCAGTTCAAGCAGCTGACGGACATCGCGTGTGGGGGCAGCAGGTCGAATACGTTCCATGTGTTCTGCGATTTGAGTGAAACGAAACCGGATCTGGACCTCTGCCAGAGCAGGAGCCCGATCGATCAGTATCTTGAGCAGTGATCGAAGCAGCCGCTCGATAATGGCCATTAAGCGGCCCATATCGATTTCAGGGTAGTCCAGCACCAACCGTTGGGTTGCTGGAAACCGTGGTATTTCAGGTTGAAGCGGAAGATCGAACGCTCCTGAAGCAAATCGATGCAGTTCATGGGTTTTCTGTCCGAAACGCTTGATGATCCCCTCTGCGGGTAGCTGGATGAACTGGCCGACGGTTTGGATACCGAGCTTTGCCAGCAAATCCCGGATTTCAGGTTCAAGTGCGAGCCGATCAAGGAGGATGCTTCGGGCGGCAGATTGCTCTTCATAAGGGCTTTTAAGTACCAGGATTCCCCGCCTGGCTTTGGCGAGTGCGTAACTTCCGAAGCGGTTAAAGCCCACCACAACCGTAACTTGAAAACCATTACGGGACATGTCCGATTGAATGCCGTTCGCCCAATTGGTCAGAGATTTGTAAAGCCGCTCGAGGCCTGAAGCGTCCAACCAGAATACACCGGGCTCATCAACGGCCGGTTCGATACGCGGACTAAAGCATATCAAGCGTTTACTTATAAAATCGAGCGCTTTTTTGATTTCCTTGTCCGGAACGACCGCTGCGCGCAGGCTGCCGGTCAGGGTCAGCCCCGCCGCATATCGCATACCGGCTGTGATTTTGAACCTGCGAGCATGTTCATTAACCTGGAGAATGGTCCCCTGAGGTTTGTCGGCGTCCACAACGGCTGTCGGCTGGTTGCGCCAATCCGGATTGTGGCGCAGAAGGAGCTGCACAGGTAGGTCCGGCAGGTTAATGCAGGCCATCCGGTCCACGGCATACCTCCACATGAGACCAACCCGGCCCACGGCTCTTATCCTTTATGACATGTGCCATACACCTGAAATGATTACTATTTTCCGTCATCCTCTCAGTGTGAACCCGCAAAGATACCAGAGAGCCCAAAGAGGGCTGACTGTATTCTTTTTCGGTAATGCAGAGCAAAGCCGTATGGTGTCGCCTGGCCTGTCCGGCAAGTCGGGACTGCGCGTGCTGCGGCAGATGTGCTTTGACTCCGAGGTCTAAAACAACAAGGCCAAAGGCACCTGATCGCAGAAGGTGCTCAGCCGTCCGGGCAGCCGCAATCGATTCGGAAACCCGAATAACGACCAATGCTTCAAGATCGATTCCGGCATCCGCTGCATCGGGAGGAAAAAAAATACTATCACGAGTCGTCATCCAGGCCACTGGCTCGCCCTGTATCTGAACTTCGAGCACCAATCGGAACACCAGTGTCAGACCGGCTCCGGCGGAATTGCTTGATATTTCCGAAAAACGACCGGCAAAGGTATGCAAGCACCACTCAGCCGGGGCTTCAATATGTATTGGCAGCTGTCGCCGTCCCCTGGTCTCGAGATCGATACTGGAATTCGCAGCCTCAAATTTAGACGCAGCCGAATCCAAGAGATCTATCCTGGGCACATTGTTCATGATCGCTCCATGTATCGCCGTACTTCGATTACCTTGCCTAACAACCTAAAATCTTCGCTTTCCGGAATAATTGGCTCGAAGTCGGGATTTTCTGGATGCAGCTCGACACGGTTTTTGCGGATCCGCAGCCGTTTTACGGTCGCCTCATCTCTGACGAGGGCGACGACAATATCGCCTGATTCGGCAGTGGGCTGACGACGTACGACGACAATATCACCATGCAGAATACCGGCAGCGGTCATACTCTCCCCCCGCACCCGAAGGCCGAATAAATCCTCGGAATCATGGTGGGTCTGAATCGGAAGGTAACCTTCAAGATCTTGGGCAGCTAAGTCCAAGGGACCGGCCTGTACCCGTCCTAACAGCGGCACAAGTCGAGTGGGCCCCTCAAGTGTAGTGATCTCCGGTAAGCGGTAGCTTCGGGCTTTGCCCTTTTCTTTGGCCAGCCGCCCCTCTCTGACAAGTATCTCGAGATGCTGCCTGGCCGTTTGTACGGACCGAAAACCAAAAGCGTCCTGCACTTCTCTAATGGTTGGCGGTAAGCCCCTCAGCAAGCGATCACGGATAAAACGAAACACCTGCTCGCGGGTCTGTCCTGCTGGTGTGCGCCCCATACGGCCCTCCATCGACTCTATGAATTAATCATGACTTACCAAACAAATGTATGCTATAATCTAATATACTGTACAAATGTATGCTATGTCAAGAAGGTATTTTTAGAATTTTTCTGTTACATGTATTTCTAAATAAAGATGGGCGTCGGTTTTGACTTGATTCTAAACGGTCAGTCGAATAGGCTACAAATCGATACGTCCAAAAAAGAGGAGGAATTTTCAAAAAATGGATAAAATCAGCATATCCGTAGAAAATGTGTCCCTAGAGGCAGAATTATTTGATACACCCACGGCACGCAAGATCCTTGACGCGCTGCCGTTTGAAAGCGCAGCGAATGTTTGGGGGGATGAAATTTATTTTAACATACCGCTGAGTCTCGCTCAGGAATCTGATGCCAGGGCCGACGTTGAGGTGGGTGATTTGGCGTATTGGCCTGCCGGCCCGGCCTTTTGCATCTTCTTTGGGCCCACCCCTGTCAGCACGGATGATCAACCCCGAGCTTACAGCCCCGTCAATGTTTTTGGCCGTGTTTTAGGCGATGCCAAACAACTTAAGGGCATTTCAAGCAGTGCACGCATTAAAGTAAGCCGCTTAAAATCATAAGCAGGTGTTAACCCATTTTGTACTTGCATAACCAAGTTTATTCTGCATATTACTAAACTCTTATTTACCTACCAAGCTTTGATGGCCGAATCGAATATAGGTATAAGGTAAAAAAGCGGAGCTGATTGCGGAGACGACCATGCAACCTGTTGCCATTGAAGGAACCCTGTCGCCCTGGGAACCCGGCATATTTAGTTTAATTATCTACGTCATTCTGGTGCTGGTGTTCGTTGGATCGCAACTCTTTCTGGCTTCCTGGCTGGGGGAAAGAAAAAAAAGCCCGGAAAAATCTCGACCCTATGAAAGCGGAATCATTCCAACCGGCACCGCCCGCCTGCGGTATCCCGTTCCCTTTTTTATGGTAGCTATTTTTTTCCTTCTTTTCGATGTTGAGGGGGCCTATATCTTTTCATGGGCCATCGCCTGGAAAGATCTCGGTTGGACCGGATGGCTGCAGATTTCATTTTTCATTATTGTGTTACTTCTTGGTCTCGTATACATCTGGAAAAAAGGGGGACTTGAGTGGGGAGCGACAACCAAGAAAAGCTGAACGAGCGGCTCCTGAACAATGCGGATCTCTTGATAAATTGGTCCCGCAAATATAGTCTCTGGCCCATGTTTTTTGGGCTTTCCTGCTGTTTTGTAGAGGAAGCCGCCGCCTTTACCTCCCGTTATGACATGGCTCGCTTCGGAGCCGAAGTTCTGCGGCCATCTCCGCGACAAGCCGATTTGCTCATCATTGCCGGTACTGTTTTTAAAAAAATTGCACCCATAGTGTTACGGCTGTATGAACAAATGGCGGAGCCGAAGTGGGTTATCTCCATGGGGTCGTGCTCCAACTGCGGCGGCATGTACGACGTTTACAGCGTTGTGCAGGGAGTGGATCAATTTTTACCGGTTGATGTGTACATCCCGGGGTGTCCTCCCAGGCCTGAGGCGGTTTTGCAAGGCCTGGTTATGCTGCAGGAAAAAATTGGCTCCGAAAAACCTACCCGCTCCGTGCTCCACTTGAAAGGCGGCCGCCAAGGCACTCAGACACCCATTCTCGTGGACGGCAACACTAAATCCCGCGATCCACGTGGCCCCGGGATGGACGGCACCGTCATCCGGGGGACCTCCGTTGTCCCACCGCGTTTTTATGACAGCCGTTCTGATCTTATGTGGACGCCGCCTCCCCGACAGATTGAATTAAATGCAACGGATAAAAACCTGTCGGAGGTTATGCGGGAACGTTTTGGAACCGATGTCGAACAAGCTCCCACTAGCTCTGATATGCTGACCATGCAGGTACCGCAAAACCGGATTAAAGAAATTTTGCGTTTTCTTAAATCGGAGGCCACACCGAAATTTAAACGCCTGGATGATTTAACCGCCATTGATGAATCCGCCCGCAGGGAACGGGACAAGTACCCGGACTACACGATGGTTTACAGTCTGCTGTCTTTTGATCCTCCCTGCCGCGTGCGCGTAAAGGCAGGCCTATCCGGTGAGAATCCTGAGACTCAAAGTATCACTGATATCTGGCCTTCGGCCAATTGGTATGAGCGTGAAGTGTATGACATGTTCGGTATTCGCTTCAACGGTCATCCGAACCTGCAGCGTTTAACTATGCCTCACAATTGGGAAGGACATCCTTTACGAAAAAGCTATCCCGGTCGCGCCACGGAAATGCCGCCATACACTCTGGACGATGCTCGAAGGCAACAGCCCTTGGACGCCGGCATTTACGTAAAAAAATCCAACGGTGATGCCGAACTCATTCTGAATGTCGGACCCCATCATGTCAGCACTCACGGACTGATGCGATACATTGTCACCTTAAATGGCGAGGAAATCACCTCCCTTGAAATGGATACCGGCTACCATCATCGCGGGGTTGAGAAAATTGGAGAACGACAGACATGGATTCAATTCATTCCCTATACGGACCGAGTGGATTATTTGGCCGGTGCCGCAAATAACTTGCCGTATGTCATGGCCGTCGAAAAGCTGACTGGCATCAGAATACCCGAAAGGGCGCAATTTATTCGCGTGCTGTTAAGCGAATTTTTCCGTTTGAGCAACCATCTCGTCTGGTTTGCTACCTTCGCCCATGACCTGGGCGCCATGACGCCCAATTTTTACACGTTCCGCGAACGCGAAATGATAATGGATATCGTCGAACTTATCACCGGTGGACGATTGCATTCATCATGGTTCAGGCTGGGCGGGGTAGCCGCCGACTTGCCGGATGAGTGGAAGGAGCCCATCGACTACTTTGTAAAAATTTTTCCACAGCGTTTGAATGAATATGAGGCACTTATACGCAAGAATCCCATTTTTAAAGCACGCACCGTGGGAATCGGACGCATCTCACTTGAAGATGCCCTCGACTGGGGTGTCACCGGACCTAATTTGCGAGCCTGTGGGCTTGAATGGGATTTGCGTAAGAAGTTTCCCTATTCCGGCTACGAGAACTTCGATTTCGAGGTTCCGACTGCTACCGAGGGGGACTGCTACGCCCGCTATCTAGTGCGAGTGGAAGAAATGCGGCAGAGCCTAAAAATCATTGAACAGGCTGCTAACCGCATTCCCGAGGGCCGATACGTCACTGATGACTACCGCTACGTAATTCCTAAACGTCAGGACATGCTGCAGGATATTGAATCCCTGATTCACCATTTTGTTAATGTCACCCGAGGGCCTAAAATCCCACGCGGTGAAGCCTACATGGCTTGTGAAATTCCCCGCGGAGAGCAGGGATATTATGTGGTCAGTGATGGACTCGGCTATTCATATCGCACACGCATCCGTGGACCGGGATTTGCAAATGTACAGGTGATGCCACTTTTGGTGGTGGGGGAAACCATCGCTGATTTGATCGCTATTATCGGTTCGCTTGATTATATACTGCCGGATATCGACCGCTAGAATGATTTTGGAATTCGGTTTGTGGAAGTGGGAATTCGGAACAACATTTGTTCAGTCAATTGGTTCTTAACACCATGATACCTAAAGAGCTCAGACAGTCTTTGAAAGAACACGTTGATCTCTTCGAGCATCCCGAGGAACTGGTTGTTGATGTGATGTTTGCGATTCAGAAACATTACGGTTATCTGACCGATGAGGGGGTGCAGGAAACCGCCGAGCTGCTTAACATGTCGGCCCTGGAAATTGAACAATTGGCCACGTTCTACACATTTATTTATCGGGAAGCGGTCGGAAAATACGTGATCCATGTTTGTGACAGTGTGGTTTGCTGGATGAACGGTTATGAATCCATCTGGGAGTATCTCTGCCGGAAGCTGGGAATTCAACCCGGTAAAACGACGTCGGATGGACTGTTCACGCTCTTGAAAGTTTGCTGCATCGGCTACTGCGATCGATCCCCGGCCATGCTGATTAATCGCAAAGCATACGGAAATCTTACTCCGGAGAAGATAGACGCTATCTTGGAAAAATTGAAGGCTGAAGCTAAATAGAAACGACGTCATTTTTTGATTTTGGGCATTTAATTTTATGTATCCTCAGGTTCTCTTTCAAAATCGCAAACCGGACCGGATTGCCACCCTGGATGAATATCGTCAGAGCGGCGGTTACAGGGCGCTGACAGATGTCCTCAAGAATTACTCCAATAAGGATGTCCAGCAGGCGGTTATGGATTCCAATTTGCTCGGCCGGGGCGGGGCCGCATTTCCCACTGGAATGAAGCTGATGTCGGTAGCCGATGACGCGAGTTTTCCGCGCTATATCGTTTGCAACGCCGACGAAATGGAGCCGGGTACATTTAAGGACCGGGTGCTGATCCATGCCGATCCGCACATGCTGATCGAAGGGATTATTATTGCCGGATTTGCCTCGCTGGCAGAAAAGGGCATTATTTTTATCCGGCCGGAATACGAAAATGCCGCTGGAATTCTGGAAAGAGAAATCGAAATTGCACGCAAGGAAGGCTACCTGGGGGAAAACATTTTAGGCAGCGAATACTCGCTGGAAATCGTCGTCCATCGCAGTGCCGGCCGTTATATCTGTGGTGAGGTGACCGCTTTGATGAATGCGCTGATGGGCAAACGACCGAATCCAATGAAGCCACCGCCCTACCCGACGGAAAAAGGATTGTGGAACCGGCCCACTGTGCTGTCCAACGTTGAAACCTTTGCCTGCATTCCTCATATCATTAGAAATGGCGGGCAATGGTTTAAAGACCTCGCAAAAACCGAAAAAGGTGCCGGCACAAAAATTTTCTGCATCAGCGGGAAAGTGCAACATCCGGGGTGCTACGAGTTGCCCTTGGGGATCAGGCTCAGCGAAATCATCGAAAAATACGCCGGTGGTATGCTGGATGGCTCGGAATTCAAAGCCTTTTTGCCTGGCGGCGCTTCCACTCAGTTTCTGCCCAATCAATTCTACGACATCGAAATGGATTTCGATTCCCTGCGCCAGGCTGGCAGCCGCTTGGGGACCGGCGCTATCATGATCTTCGACCATAAAACCTGTTTAGTAGGTGCCACCTTAAACTTAATTGAGTTCTTTGCACGGGAATCCTGCGGATGGTGCACACCTTGCCGGGAAGGACTGCCGTACATTCGCGATTTGCTCCATCGAATTGAATCGGGGGAGGGCAAGAGAGAATTTATTCCAATGCTCGAGCGCATGAGCAAGCATCTCTGGAGTGCCTATTGTGCGTTTGCTCCCGGTGCGATATCCCCCGTGGAAGGTTTGTTGAATCATTTTAAAGATGAGGTAGAGGAGCACATACGGTTGAACACATGCCCGTTTAAATAAATGAAATGCCTAAACTTGTAATTGACGATACTGAAATAGAAGTTGAACCGGGAATCAAGGTCATAGAAGCTGCCGCCCGGTTGGGGATCATAATCCCGCGGTTTTGCTACCACCCGGCCTTGGGTTCGGTGGGAGCCTGTCGGGTTTGCGCTGTAATGTTTCTGGAGGGCCCCTTTAAAGGCGTACAGATGAGCTGCATGATCGAGGCCCAGGACGGTATGATTGTTTCGACCACCGATAAGGAGGCGGTGGATTTTCGCAAACATGTTATTGAATGGCTGATGATCAACCATCCTCATGATTGTCCGGTCTGTGACGAAGGCGGCCACTGCCTGCTTCAGGATACGACAATTTCCGGCGGACATGGCAACCGGCGATATCTGGGTAATAAGCGAACCTATCCGGATCAGAATTTAGGGCCTCTGATTCAACATGAAATGAATCGCTGTATCCATTGCTACCGATGCTCACGCTTTTATCAGGAATTCACCGGATACCATGATCTCGGTGTTCTAGGAATCGGCAATCATACGTATTATGGTCGCTTCAACGAAGGCACATTGGAAAGCCCCTTCACCGGAAATCTCAGTGATCTCTGCCCCACCGGAGTTTATACCGACAAACCATCACGCTATTTTGGTCGTCGCTGGGACTATCAGCGCAGTGCTTCCATTTGTATCAACTGCTCGCTGGGATGTCATACTACGGTAAGCATACGTTATCGCCAGGTGAAGCGACAGGAAGCCCGTTTCAATGAGGCCGTCAACGGGTATTTTATATGTGATCGTGGCCGTTATGGATTTTTCTATGCCAGCCATCAATCCCGGCCAAGGCAGGCCCGGCTCAACGGTGAGGAAGTTTCTTTTGCTCAAGCCATGGATGCTGCAGAAAGGAGACTCGGGGAATTCGATCCCTCGGTAATTGCCGTTGCCGGTTCCCTGCGTAGCACACTGGAAACTCAAGCGGCGCTCAAGCACCTTTGCCAAGTGAAAGGCTGGAAAGGACCGGTCTTATTTGCGGAACCGAAGACGCAGCATAGCGTTCAAACGGCTGTAAAACGATTGGAACCGCATTTGGCGATTTCTTTGAAAGAGGTGGAAGAGTCGGACTTCATAATTGTGGTTGGGGCGGATCCACTCAATGAGGCGCCCATGCTGGCAATGGCCATGAGACAGGCCCAAAGAAAAGGTGCCAGGATTGTTTTGCTGGATCCCCGGCCGATATCGCTGCCGTTTGATTTTCTTCACCTGCCTGTGCCGCCGGATAAATTGGGTGTTTACTTAGGATCGTTTATTAAGAGCGCGGTGGACCCCGAGACAGCAAACGACTTAGAAAAGAAAGCCGCTGAATTCTACCATAATGTCCCCGCTGATATCGTAACTGATATACGTTCTGAGCTTGTTTCTCCTGCAATCCATGGCCTAAGATCAAGTCGACGACCGGTGGTGGTTTGTGGAACAGATATCGTTCCAACACCGCTTCCCGCCCAGGCTGCTGATGTTGCTTTATTCCTGCAAGCCGTGGGGAAAAAGGCCGGACTGTTCTATGTGCTGCCGGGGGCCAATGCGTTTGGTGCCGGACTTTTATCTACTGGCGGGCAATCGTTCACTGAACTCATTGAAGATATTGAGAATGGGACGGTAAAGGCGTTAATCGTAGCCGAATCTGATCCCTTCTGGTATTTTCCTGACCGCTACCGCTTGGCGCGTGCTATCGACAGCCTCGATTTGCTGCTTGTGGTGGACTACATCGGCTCCGAAGCGGCTCGCAGAGCTCATATATTCGTGCCTGCATCATCACTGTACGAAGCCGGCGGCATATTCATCAATCAGGAGGGCCGAGTTCAGGCAGGGCCTCAAGCATTTTTAGGGGGCATTCCAATTTCCGAAACCGGTGCAGGAGATCATCCTCCACGACAATACGGCGCAAGGATTCCCGGTTCTGAGGACCTACCTGCCTGGTCTGTACTGGCAGATCTCGCAGTAGCAGACTCGCAGGGCAGTCAACCTTTGGGTCGGACGGACATTTGGAAATGGTTGGTTGCTTTTCTTCCCGAGTTTGAAAATCTCAACTCATTTCAACAAATCCCGGAAGAGGGTGTACGGTTCAATCTGAGAACAAATACCAGCCAACATTTTGCAGCCAAGTGGTCATCACAGGCTGAAAATAAAATTGAACGCGAAAATAATCTGGAATTAATCCTGGTGGAATGGACGTTTGGTACAGAGGAACTGTCCGCCCTTTCATCCTGCTTGCATGAGTTGGAATGGGAACCGTGTATGTATATGCATCGCCGTGACGCCGGAGATCTGAATTTAAGGGATGGTGACCGGGTTGCCATACATATAGACAATCTCAGCCTTGAAATACATCTCCAGGTCGTTGAAAACATGGCTCCTGGCTTGTTAATAGTGCCTCGGCATCGCCAACTCAATTGGCAAGTATTCGGGCCTGGAAAGATTTTGATTGGCAGAAATTGGATTCAGAAAGCCACATAAATTTTAGGCATGTATTGAATATCAAAAAACTATGGAATGGATAATCGGCTTCATACTGTTAATCATTAAGCTGGGCATCGTTCTGGTCGCGCTGCTTCTGCTGGCTGCCTACTTGGTCTGGGTAGAACGTAAATTTTTAGCACGCCTGCAGATACGGTATGGTCCCAACCGGGCCGGCAAATTCGGATTGTTGCAACCCATTGCCGATACGGTGAAGATGCTTACCAAAGAAGATACCGTCCCGGAGGCGGCCGACCGCACCATATTTTTGTTGGCTCCGGCAGTGGTTGCCACAACAGCACTGGCGATGTTTGCTGTGGTTCCATTTGGAAATTCCATAGCCCTCTGGGGCAAAAAAATCCCTCTCGTCATCACGGATCTGAATGTTGGGCTGCTTTTTGTCTTTGCATTATCATCATTGGGAGTATATGGAGTTGCGTTGGGGGGCTGGGCCTCCAACTCAAAATATAGCTTGTTAGGCGGGATTCGCGGAGCCGCCCAAATGATCAGCTATGAGCTTTCATTGGGCCTTTCTCTGATTCCGATTGTTATGCTCGCCGATTCGTTCAGCCTGGTGGACATTGTTCAAGCCCAGGACAGATATCCGTTCATATGTGTGCAGCCGATTGCCTTTGTGATTTTTATCATCAGCGCTATGGCGGAAAGCAAACGGATTCCATTTGATTTGCCGGAAGCTGAAAATGAATTGGGTGCCGGATATCACACAGAGTACAGTGGTATGCGTTTTGGTCTTTTCTTTCTGGGAGAGTATGTCCATTTGCAGGTTTTAGGAGCTTTGGTCGCAGTTTTCTTTTTGGGAGGCTGGCGTGGCCCATTTTTGCCGCCGCCGGTCTGGCTTTTTATTAAAATAATTCTGGTCGCCCTGGTTATGATCTGGACCAGAGGAACGCTCCCTCGTTTGCGCTATGATCAACTCATGGCGCTGGGGTGGAAAGTGCTGATTCCGGCATCACTTATAAACATTATAATCACCGGAATAATAGTGCTGCTGATATAACCCTCTATATTGCTTTACAAATTTAAAAAACACAAACATCTTTAACAAACTAAAAAAATAACATCACTATGTCATCGGCTGTTGAAGCAGTTAAAGCATTAGTCACAGGGTTTGCGACGACATTTAAGCATCTTTTCCGCAAACCCATCACCGAGGAATACCCGGAATACAAACGACTCTTGCCGGCGCGCACTCGCGCCCGGATTGTTCTCACACGCGACCCGGATGGTAATGAACGCTGTGTTGCCTGCTATTTATGCTCTGGGGTTTGTCCGGTCAGCTGCATATCTATGCAATCGGCCGAAAGGGAAAACGGCCGACGCTATGCCTCCTGGTTTCGCATAAACTTTGCCCGATGCATCTATTGCGGTTTATGTGAGGAAGCCTGCCCCACCTCGGCCATTCAGCTGACCCCGGAATTTGAAACCTGTGAACGGGACATTTTAAAACTTGTGTATGAAAAAGAAGATCTTTTGGTGGATCATGGCGGCAAAGACAAAAACTACAACTTTTATAAATTTGCGGGAGTTGTTACCGACGTTGGCAGAAAAGGAGATCACATTAAGGAAGATGCACCGGTGAATATCAAAAGCAATATGCCTTAGACAATAAGGCCGGGATGCGGTAAGCCGGCAGGTCATGTCGAACCTGCGAGCTTTCCCGCCTCCTCGCCTCAAGCATTTTTCTGCAAAGCAATACCAATCATGTCCATTTATAGCATCATATTTTATATTTTAGCAGCATTTATTCTTGTAACAACAGGTTTGGCCATAAGCCGGCGCAATCTGGTGCATGCGGTGGTTTATCTAATTTTTTCCTTTTTTGGAAGCGCCATGCTTTTTTACCTTTTTGGCGCCCCATTTCTGGCTGCTCTTGAAGTCATCATTTATGCCGGGGCGATTATGGTTCTATTTTTATTTATTATTATCATGCTGAAGGTGGAAACCGTTGATGAGCGGTTGTTTCCGTTAAGCCAATGGCTGCCGGCTGCATTTTTCGGACTGGTATATATTATCCTGTGGGCTGTTCTCATCATCATGGATCCAAACAGCAAAATTAATCTGACGAACGCCAGGGCGGAGCCCGGACTATTTGGACAATATATTTTTGAAAGACATTGGCTTTCCATTGAAATTGTATCGATATTGCTATTGATTGCGCTGATCGGCAGTCTCATAATCGGGAGGCGTTCACGAAAAGCCTCTGCTGAAAAAATTTCAGAAGGTGAGCAATGATTGTCCCTTTTGGACATGTTCTTTTGTTAGCCGGATTGCTTTTTTTGATGGGTATATTTTGTGTAGTGGCGCGTCGCAGTTTGATTATGATCCTGCTGGGGGATGAAATCATGCTGAATGCCGCATCCATTTCACTTGTCGGTGCAGCTTTGCGCTGGCAGCATCTAGAAGGGCAAGCCCTTGTGCTTTTCATTTTTGCCATTGCCGCAGCCGAGGTATCCGTTGGATTGGCGCTGATTGTATGGGCCTATAGACAAACCGGCAATGTGGATCCTGAAAATTATAATATCTTGAGGTAGATTGGATTTGCCCGTTCACTAGTTCAGGGTTCAGAGTTTAGCGTTTGTGTTCCATCTCAGATAAACACTGCAGACTCAAAAATCGAATCATGCTGAAGGCGTGACCTGAAGACAACTAAAATAATTGAGACCATTATAATTCGTGAAAATTTCGGCCGGACAACCTTGCACGGTGAACGCTGAACCTTTGAACGAATACTATTGCAACTAATGCGAGTATCATAATGACTGTCACATGGTTTCAGAACCCGTCGCTGACGGCGGCTTTCTTGGCAACGATCCTTCCGTTTGTCGCATTTGTCCTGATTATCTTGTTCACCCGCTCCTCCCCGCGGATTTCCGCCGCAATTTCGATAGCAGCGGTTACGGTTAGCGTGGGTTGTTCCATTTTGCTCCTCGGACGCCACTGGCAGCTTCAATCTCCGATAATACATGTGGGTAGGTGGGTGGTATCCGCAGACATTTACATTCCTTACGGGTTTCTGCTTGATCAAGTCAGCTTGCTTATGCTGACCGTTGTAGCGTTGATTAGTTTTCTCGTGCAGGTTTATTCGCTTGGATACATGGCCGGCGACCCGGGTTATTCAAGATATTATGCATTTATGTCCCTCTTTGCATGGGCGATGACGAGTCTGACGCTTTCACCGACCATGCTTCAGCTATATATCTTCTGGGAGTTGGTGGGGTTGTCATCATATTTACTGATTGGTTTCTGGTATGAAAAATTCAGTGCCACCGAAGCCGGCAAAAAGGCGTT
>WOR8_10002741_pt1 | contig 21546 bp, 17 predicted proteins | sample DeeMarSeWOR38_10_FD_19890 | JGI IMG/M metagenome (IMG submission 19890) | reverse complement strand
CATTCAGGGCCGTTTCCAGCGCATGTTCCGCCTTGTCCCACACCTCATCGGCGCCGACACGCTGTTCCGGCCGGGTGGACAGCTTGATGATGATGTCCTCGAAACCAAAGTCGGCATACACGCTGAACAGGAGATCTATAAAGGCCGACACCTCCGCCTGGATCTGGTCTTCGGTACAGAAGATGTGCGCATCGTCCTGGGTAAAATTGCGCACCCGCATCAGCCCGTGCAGGGTACCGGAGGGCTCATTACGATGGCAGGAGCCGAATTCAGCCATACGCAACGGCAGATCGCGGTAACTCTTCAGCCCCTGATTGTAAATCTGTACATGACAGGGACAGTTCATCGGCTTGATAGCATAGGTCCGCTTTTCCGACTCGGTAATAAACATGTCGTCCCGAAACTTGTCCCAGTGGCCGGATTTTTCCCACAGGATACGATCCACTACCTCAGGCGTTTTCACTTCCTGGTAACCGTGCTCACGCAGCCGGTTACGAATGTATTGTTCCACTTGCTGGTAAATGGTCCAGCCGTGGTCATGCCAGAACACCATACCCGGGGCTTCTTCCTGGCTATGGAACAGCTTGAGTTGCCGGCCCAGACGACGATGATCCCGTTTTTCGGCTTCTTCCAGCCGGTGCAGATAGGCCTTGAGCGCCTTCTTGTCAGTCCAGGCCGTGCCGTAGATGCGCTGCAGCATTTCGTTATTGGAATCGCCCCGCCAGTAGGCCCCGGCGACTTTCATCAATTTGAAGGCTCATCAATTTGAAGGCCTTGAGCTTGCCGGTGGACGGCACATGCGGGCCGCGGCACAGATCGATGAACTCGCCCTGTTGATACAGGGACAGCGCCTCATCTTTGGGAATCGACTCGATAATCTCGGCCTTGTACTCTTCACCCATGTCACGGAAGAATTTGACCGCCTCATCGCGCGACATCACACTGCGGCTGACGGTAAAGTCCTGCTTGGCCAGCTCGGCCATTTTCTTCTCGATCTTAGCCAGATCCGCTTCGGTGAAAGGTTCCGGGCGGGCAAAGTCATAATAAAAGCCGTCCTCGATCACCGGGCCGATCGTGACCTGGGTATCACAATCGCCAGCTCGGCGTCATCCTCGATGAGATAACTGGCATCGACCAGCTTGCCATTGACCTTGCCAGCCAGCGTCGCCCGCGCCAGACCCGGGCCAATATCATTGGCGACATCCATTACCGATACAGGGTGATCAAAGGAACGGTGAGAACCGTCAGGAAGTGTAATCTGTGGCATGGTAGAACCCTTTTTCAGTGGCGATCACTACGAGAGACCGCATGATTTGAATCAAAAAAGCATTGCACCAGAGAGATATGGGGACAGTGCTTTGAATTGGTAGGCGCGATTGGATTACTCCGGGCATCCTGCCCTACGCCCTCCGGGCCGTGCTGCGCACGTTCAAAATCGCTCCCGGCGATTTTGTCGAACTTCGTTCTCATTCAATCGCCCATAAGTAGGCAATTTTCAGAGTAATTGGTAGGCGCGATTGGATTCGAACCAACGACCCCCACCATGTCAAGGTGGTGCTCTAACCAACTGAGCTACGCGCCTGTAATCAGGCAGCGAAATTTAGCGGAACCAAGCCGGAAATTCAAGTGGAAATGCCTGGTTTTCCTGTGATATTCAGCCATTTAGGCAAAAAAACAGAGTTAAAAATACATCTTTCTGGCTGATCCATTAAATTTCGGTGTTCAAACGTACTCACCTTCTCCAGTTGAAATTTATATCCGCCCTTCGAAATTTCATGAAGAGAAATTTACACTGCAATCGAAGCCTATTATTCAACTCCAGCAGCCAATTGTTATAGCGCTACTGATTTCTTTTCCCCGTATATCTCTCGTGTATGCCAAGAGAAAAATACCGCCAAATAGACCAAATAAATTGAAACGAAATTATTTTTAGTGAAGGTCGATGCTTCAGTGAGAGAAAAGACAGTGTAGGCAGTAATCAGCACAATGCCAGAAAATGCAGAATCACGATTCACATTGCGTGTTTTAATGAATACATACAACGGATAGTACATCAACAACAACAAGGCCAATAATCCAAACAGGCCTTTAGACATGATCATCTCAATAAATGCATTATGAGGATGACTATGATCGGCTATAGCCTGATTAGCCAGACCTTGATCGACATATTCTTGCGCTTTTTTTTGATAATTGAAGCGACCAACCCCAAACCATGGCGCCTCATCAAAAAAATATTGTGTGGAGCGCCACATCTCGAGTCGCGTTCCCAAACTACTACCAGCTGCATATTTCACTGGTTCGTCAGGATATTTTTCCAGCGTATCAAAATAATGAGTTACTTCACTAATACCATCATTTACCCGATGTTGGATTTTATCGCTAAACACATAACTGGATGCCACCATCCCCACAAGAACTGCAATTACGATTGTAGCTGTTCTCCAACGGAGATAGTAAATAATAGTGATAAGACCAATGACAACGAAGCCAAGATATGCACTACGTGCCAAACTCAGAATTACCGCCGCCAACCCCAATAGGGCCATAACGGCCAGAATTGGCCACAAGCGCTTACCCAGCTTTAGTACACGTTTTGCTGGAATTATAAGTCCCGCCATCAACAGTGTGATGGGCCCAATAAATAAATGACCATAAGCGCCCCAAGCGTGTATGCGACCGTAGTATTCGGTAACTTCGAATACATAGACATCCAACAATCCTTGGACACCGCCTACCAAAACAGCCAGGATACTTCCCGCAAGTAAATAGCGTTCTACACCCGAGATATTCCGGAACATTAAATACATGGGGATCACGAATAAATATCTTATCTCCAGACCCAATGCATAAGTACCAGATTGACCCCAACTATTAGCCACCGAGGAAATCAGAAACACTCCAAAATATCCAAGTACAATGGCAATAAAGAACTTTTCTTCTTTTAGAAGTGGATTGATGTTTTCTCGTGAGCGAAAAAGATGTATTAGCCCCAGCAATGCGAGAATTACAAACAAACTGCTCACCCAATGCTTGACTGATACTGCAAATACAGGGAATAGAAACAGAGTGTATTTTACTAAGCGCTCAAACAACATATAAATTTTGTCCTGATAGACAGATCGTGTTCTTCTAACACATAGCTATTTATATGCTTTGATTATAGTTAGAAGGGATTTAATTATTTGATAATTGAAATAGTCGCCAAGCAGAACTTTATATGAATCAATAGGCATTTTTACCGACAAAACCAGTCAGCATAGTCTTCGTTATTATTTTTAAATCAAACCACAAAGACCAGTTTTCAATATAATATAGATCATACTCCACCCGTTTCTTCATCTTGTCCAGGGTATCCGTCTCACCACGCCAACCATTAATTTGTGCCCAACCAGTAATACCTGGCTTTACCTTGTGGCGTTTCATATAGTCATCGATCTGGTCCTTGTACAGTTCGTTGTGGGCAATGGCGTGGGGACGAGGGCCAACAATGGACATACGACCCTGTAACACATTGAAGAACTGTGGCAATTCATCAAGGCTGGTTCGACGCAGAAAGGCACCTAATTTTGTTACGCGGGAATCGCTCTTCTTGGCCTGAGTGATTTTGCCGTCGTCTTCACAATGCATAACCATGGTACGGAACTTGTAGACGGTGATGGGTTTCCCATCCCAACCATGCCTTCTCTGCTTGAATAATACTGGGCCCGAAGAGCTGAACTTTACACCAACAGCAATGATAGCAAGCAGTGGGCTGATTAGTATCAATATAAATAGTGCCAACATTCGGTCTTCAACAGCCTTGATAATCCGGTTCAAGCCAACCATAGGGCTGGTGCTCAAGTCCATCACGGCCATACCCGCCACATCGGTAACAGAATGATTCAGCAAGCGATAACCGAAGATTCCTGGCACAAATCGAATTGTTACCGTACTGTGACGAAGATCGTACAGAATTTCCTTCACCCGTACCTCAGCACGTAACGGCAAGGCTAACCAAACTTCATCAACATGTTTTTGTTGTATCACAAGGTTGGTCTTACTGGCACTACCTAGAACTTGCAACCCCTTAACCCACTGGCCTTGCAGACTTTCACTGTCATCAAGAAAGCCGACAATCTCCAGGCCCGTCCAATCCGCGTCCTGTAGATTCTGGGCCACACTCTGGCCCTGACTCCCCGCTCCGATAATCACGATACGCCTGTGGTTCCAGCCTTTCTTGCGCATCGCTCGCAAGACCTGGGTAAGCGTAAATCGGAACAGTAGCAATAGCCCCCAGGCATGGTCTTGGTGAGAAATGCGATGATGATGAGAATGACTACTGTGCTCAGCCATGCCAATGTCACTGACTGTGCCTGATTTAGCCAGCTCTTGCCCCGCCATGACCGATAAATGCCCAGGAAAGAAAAACACAGAAGTGTTAATAACACGCCAAGGAGAATGGCCATCTGGTAGTTCGTCGGAATTGAAAAACTGTGTGACCCAAAACGCCAGACATAGGCGAGTACGGCACCGAGAACCACGCAAATAACGTCGAAAGTACGTGCCACAAGGGACACTACACTGGCATACTCCTGTAAAAGCCCTCTGGGTAACATACGTACAACTCACTCAATAATGAATTGGAAAGCAATTACATATTATAAATAATTATTTAGATAATTTCCAAATAAAATGTGGTTATTAATAGTATGTACAGATATAGAGAATACGAGAAAATAATCTGGTTGTATCAGCCTGTATGTGTCATTGGCATGGATGCCTTATATCTGTCAGCCTACTGCGTAAAAAACTTAATCTCGATAGTATTCTGCACGGTAGGCAAGACGTCTCTATTAATATCTTCTTTTCCGCTCTAGCAGTATTTTCCGATGGAAAATAAAAATGACTTGAGGGATGGTCAGAATAAAATAACAATACCCATCGATAAATAATTTTTAATCAATCAGCATTGATTGAAGAGTCTACTATCAAAGCCAATTAATTAATAAATTCTCATATGCGCCAAGAACACGATCCCACGTAAATTCTTTTTTGAATCTCTCTCGACTCCAACCAGACATCAGGCAAAGTTCTGCGTCATTTTGAAGTAGTTTATCGAGCTCAAGCGCACAATCATTTTCATTCTTAAAATAATGTGCCTTACTGCCAGCAACCCAATTATTATATTTGTTGTCATGCGCCAAAACAGGCTGACCGGCGGCCAAAGCTTCTACTAGTGACGGGTTGGTTCCTCCGACGGTATGCCCATGAATATATAGTGATGCAAATAATCTTAGGGCATCTAATTCATTATGTTCATAAATAGCCCCTAAGAAAACTATCTCATTACTGGCATTAGTGATAACTTCTTGATGATAGGCATTGTCACTTAGATAATTACCCAAGACCACTAACTTATGGTTGCGTTTAACCCTACTAAATGCGCGTACTATCTCCAGAATACTATTTTCGGGCTCAGGTCGAGCTATCAGAATAGCATAGGCTTTTTCTTTTAATCCATATTTGTGGATGTATGTTAAATCTGCATGTAAAACTTCTCGTGCACCATATGGAATCATCGTAATTTTTGAGTCTTTCACTCTAGTTTTTAAATGATTTTTAATTTCGGGATGATCTGCAATCAAATGATTACCAAATAAACAGCCTACACGTTCGTTAAGATACAACCAGATTCGTTCATACCATTTCCATTTACCTCGCTTCCATTCAATACCATCCATGTTTATAATATTTTTCTTACCCCTCAAACGATAAAGAATTGAAAAAATGGCTGTGTTGTAGCCTAAAGTTAATATTAATCCCTCATGTCTTGATGCATGCTTGGTGCTTTTCCAGTCGAAGATAACTGTTCCTATTGCCGCCTTTTTCTTAACAGGAATAATTATCCTTTCAATATCATTCCATGTATCTGTATATAGCTCACCCCCACCCTCTTCCTGGCAATAAACAGTGACACGCCAACCGGCATTCAAAAGATATAATGAAAGTACTTCTGCAAACGTTTCAAACCCACCATGAGAAGCTGGAATACCGCGTATTCCTAGTATTTGAATGTTGTAGTCGCTCATTTGTTCTTGGCTGTAGAGCTTCAAAAGAAGCGGTTTTTAAATGTAAGTTTTTTTGCCATAGTTTATCAATAACTAGTTTGATTATGCCTTCGACTTCTGGGTGCCAGACTGAAGAACGTGCGCTCTCTGGCATATCTATATTTATATAGGCATTTAATATAATTGAATATCGGTATTCCCCTCAAGATAATTTATTTAATTATAACCATGCAATGTAGAACATTGCATAAAATATAATTACACACCTATTAAATATTGGACCAATTTCTGTTGCTTTACCATTACTTATTCAATCTTTAATTAACCACCATATTCTATTTTATATTTTGTATTTAGATATAAGATAATATTCTAACTTCAAACGAATTATTAATTACTGAGTGATAATTGAAGTTCGCACGCATATTGAAATAACTACTTTTTTGCGCCTTGATGGAGTACTAGACCATGTAATTATTTTGCTATGAAAATGACTTTGCTTGTAATTTTCTTTAATATTTTTCGAAGCATTCATCTGTCATAGCATCATACTATAAAGTGATACAATAACTATCAAAATCACTGCGCGCACATTAACTCAATGACATTCAATAGAGCACTGGTTTTTTTAAAGCTTGATCACGGAGATAGTTGAAAAGTCCATTTTACATATTAATAATACTATAACCGACAAAATAAACTATATTTTTTATAAGTATGTAGCAGAGGTCTGGATTAATAAAATAATGTTATTACTGTATTGCTAATGTTACTCCTCACCCCAATTTCTGAATTTGACGATGCCACCTGACGTCTGTAAAAACTCGATGGTTATTTTGCGAAATACACAAATGCAATGTGTTGCTTGTGATTACCACAAACCATTATAAAATTTAATTAGTATATGGTCTAGTACATTGTTTGTTATAGAGTGTAGATATTTTCAAGCAATGGTGAATACTCGAGATTCTGATATTAACCTAATTGTAGAAAAATCTAGCCCAATACTTACATTGAATGAATGTAAATTAAAAGGCCCGTATTTGTAGTAATGTCATAAAATATACTAAATTTTAAAACAAAATCTGCTTCTTTAATAATTGCACATCTAGCTATATGTATAACTAGTGCACTAAATATTGAAAAACTACTCGTCGGTTATACTTGATGATGCTGTATATGTTGTTTAATGACTCCTTATAAAATGGCATAGCGACAAACTTAAACATATTTAGTTTTTTATAGGTTTCTATATTTTATATAATTCGCTAAGTTTAGGTAGTTCCAACAATAACTACATATAATTATCTTAATTCTCGTAATTTAATGCGGAAAAATGTAATCTCCATATTCAGAAGATAGTAATTGAGCGCATTCTTACGGCTGTAAAAATCACATAGGATATCAGCAAGACCAAGTTTCATTATGACGACTATAAATAAAATATATACTGGAATAATACTATTCGCTTTGGCCTATATTTTCCTATTTCTATCAATGGACAAAACTATAGGCTTATATGATGAAGCGCTTATTTTAGTTGGCTCTGAAATGATTTTAAATGGGAAAATTCCATATGAAGATTTTTGGACCATGTATGGGCCTGCGCAATATTACTTAACAGCTGCTCTCTATAGTGTTTTTGAGGTTAACTCAATATACTTGCGACTAGAAGATATATTTTTTCGGACAATTATCGTTTTATGTGGGTTTTTTATTATAGAAAAATTATCAAATTTTAAAGTTGCATTTTTTCATGCGGGTCTGATATTGCTTTTTCTAGCTTCAGTTGGTTTTTCTGGATTTCCTGTATTTCCTGCTACAGCCCTATCACTGCTTTCAGTGTTATTGATTATTAATAATATTGATAAATGCAATTCTTGGGTATATTTTATTTCGGGTATACTAATTGGTATGGCTGCAATATTCCGTCATGACCTGGGCTTTTATTCTTTTTTGTCTATATCTGCTTTTATTATTTCTTATATTTCTTTAAATAAAAGTGAACAGGGATTTTCTTTCACTGATGACTTAAATAATATATTTGCATGCCTTTATTTTTTATTTGGTATAATATTTATTTTTGTGCCTATCTCGATCATGCTGTTAATCAATATAGATATTGATAAATTCCTCTACAGCCTTTTTGTAGCCCCATCTACAAATTATCCAGAAATGAGATATCTACCATTCCCTAATATTTCAATGTACAAAGATATAATTGTATATATTCCTATATTAATCCTCTCGACTGTGATCTTAATCTTTGTCACTTTAATAATACGTGAAAGATTATCTAGAACTCAGAGTAATAGCCTTATCTCGCTCAATAATTTATTCATCTCTTTTTTTACAATACTACTAAGTCTTTTTTTTATAAAGGGTTTGGTGAGAACTGAAGCAATACACATGGCCCCATCAATACTAATTTCAATTATTACTCTTAGTTTGTTATATGTGTTTTATTGGGGTAATGGCTTATTCATGCGCTCAATTCTTGTCCTTGTATATTCATGTTCAATTATCGTCATGGCACCGCACATAGTACATGGAATGATTAAACCTGTAATTACACTTTTAGAATACAATGAAAGAAATTCTATGCTTTATTTATGTGCACACCCAAGAATCGAACGAGCCACTTGTATGTATGTGGAAGATACGCGTTTGAGATTGATTAATTTTATAAAAACAAATTCTTTATCAACTGATAAATTGTTTGTTGGAACCGGCAGACATGATAAACTTTTTATAAATGATATTGATATATATTTTTTAGCGGAACGAACTCCTGTTACTTATTGGTTCCAGTTTGAACCTGGAGTACAAACAACAAAGAAAGTACAAACAGAAATTATTCAAGAAATATCATTGGCTCAATCTAGCTTGATCGTACTTAATTCTACATGGGACGGCAAGCAAGAGCCAAACAAAAGTCGATTCAGTAGTGGAATTAAACTACTAGATTATTATCTGACATCTCATTATGGGGATATTGCAGAATTTGGCACTTTTCGTGTATTGAAAAGAATTAACTAAAAGCAGCTGTGAGGAATAGTATGCCTAGCTGCCTCTTCTCTATTATCCTAATTTACATTCACTAACATATACTTTCATTTTGACTCTTTATTTCGGGATGATCGGCAAATAAATGATCTCCAAATCAAGAATCTGAACTCTCATTCAAGTACAACCAGGGGTGTTCATGCCATATTTATTTTTCTCGCTTCCATACATTACCATCCATATTGTTAATACTTGTTTCCGTTTTAACCAAAACCAGGTATTAAAAATGCTGTGTTATAGCCTAAGATAAGAACTATGTCTGTTTGATTTAAGGCATGTTTAATTGACAAATAATCAAATCTAATTGTGGAGATCGCAATAACTCCATTTACGGAAATGTGTATTCTAGATATTCTTTTCCACGTAGATTAAAAATTTACCTTCAAAACCTGATTTTGATTCTTGACAACAAACTGTCACATACCAACCATTTATCATAAGAAAACTACTAAATTCTCTGCGAAAGTCTCAAATCCTCCATATTCTTCCTTGTATACCTATAAAACCAAATATTGATAGCTGTTTTTTCATTAACAATTAATTTTTAATTTCTTTTACAAATTACAATATATGATTTAGTCAACCCCAAGAATTTTTCCTTGATTATCGTACAATCAAATAGTAATCGGCTAATGTCGCTACTTTTTAATAATTTAGTACCCCAAAAATAGTTATCTATCGTTTTCTGCTCTGGGCGCGACAAGATCCTCCAGATACTAATACTTGCTAAATACCTGCCTATATTTCTCGGAAACCAATGCATAAATGGCATTATAAAGTGAGGTTCAATAGGAAACTCATAAGCTGGAGTCTGGAGAAAAAGATTTTTGCCAACTCTTCGAATTTCATTAATCAGACTTTGTCTTTGACTTACTGGTACATGCTCTATAACAGAATTACATAAAACAAGGTCATATGAATAATCGTTTTCTGGTATTTTATTTCCATCATATATTATGATATTGTATTTATTATTTTCATTTTTATTAATTGAACCCGTTTCAGTTTCCGAAATATTGTAAATAGTAATGTTATCTGGATTAACTCTAAGACCAGTCTTTTCCCAGAAATGTGCTGACCCACCAATATCACAAATTCGATAATTCTCAACATCTGGGAATATTTGTTTTAAGATAGCCCCTCTTTTTTTTCTAAAATGATAAGTAATCGGATGAATAAATTTATGCCAAATCGCTAAACTCATTTTTCCTTCCTTATTTGTATAATAATATACAATTCATGTCTTCCGTCGTATATATCACTGACCCATATACAATAATGTATTATATAGATTCTAGTTTGATTAATTAATTACTTTTAATATATTTTTTTTGAACATTTCAACACCAAAATCGGATGCGCGCTTCATTGCATTCATAGATAAAGTTATATATTCATTTCTATATTCAGAAAGTCGAATTATCGTTTTCGCTATTGTTTTATGTTCGTTTGAATTAATCAAGTAACCTTCTCTACCATCACAAACAATTTCAGCTGGCCCACCAATAGTGGGTACTATGACAGGCAAAGAATATGATAAGGCTTCAATGATGGTTAAGCCAAAGGTTTCAACCCATTCATTTGGACGCGAGAGATTTAATACCAAATCACTTTTTAAGTAAAATATCGAAACATCTAACTGCCGTGTATAAATAGTTACATTATCTGAAATAGCCATATCCTTAAAGTATTCGTTTATTTCATCTTGAGTGGCATTTAAAACCAACAAAAATCTTATGTTTGAATAACTTTTGCATAATGAAGCGATCTTAATAAAATCGTTAACACCTTTGTATTTTTTGAGTGAACAAACCATTAACACATTGAAATATTCTCTGTTTCTATTTTTTAGAATTTCAAGGTAAGAGTTTATTACGTGATCACTATCAATTGCATTATAAACAATGAACTGTTCTTTTCCTTCAAATCCTTCAACTTCTTGTAGGTATTTTGATACATAAATTATTTTTTTAGCAGTCAGCTTGATAACGCTTCGTAATATATTTTTAAGTAATTTTGGGTTAATAGACGTTTCATGAATATGATAATATACATCTTTGCCTATCAATTTCCCTGTTAAGGCCGCCCCAAACGGCATCATGGTATTTATATAAAACACGACATCTTGATTCCGATATCCTAAGCAAATTAAAAAAAGATGACACTGGGAAATAAGATAATACAAAAGCGTTATTAATTTGTTATTCGTCCTCGCATAAAAAAGTTCCTTTTTTTTGCAATTAAGATTGTCTAAAAACCCGTTTTTATGCTTACTTGTTATTAATTCGTGCGGTATGCCTGCCTCTTGACATGCACATACGACATCTCGAAGTACCCTTGGGCTACCACTTCGATCATTATACATATGTACAAATACTACTTTTTTCATTTTTTTTACTTAGATAGACATATATTTAATAGATCTATACTTGATCGCATTCTTTACTTTCAGATAAAAAATATAAATTTTAAGTAATATATTGATTGGATACCTATAGTATGAAAATGTTATCCTAGTTGCGTAAATATAATCTTGCCATCTAAAAAATGCTCTATCATAGGTTTCGATTGTATTTTCAGACAACTCGTGTTCAATCTTCTCATCAATAACATAAATATATTTAAATATTTTTCCATACCTAACAAAAAAGTCAGTATCTGTACCGTAAAATCTTAACTCAGGATTAAATAGTGGTTTTAATCGATTGTAACATTCATATGTAATAACCACCCCACTATTTATTGCTAATATATTTTTTGACGATTTCATGCCTGGTTCTACATCGTTTATACGCTTCCCTTTAAAAAATAATCGAGATCCTGGACTCACCAAAATACCGCATGAGTATATTTTTGGAATGAATACACTACATGATTCATGATTATCTGAATTTATAATATTTTCAATTGTCAATATTGTATTTAAAAAATCATACTCAGAATAATCTGTATCATCATCGGAAATCATTAAAAGTGACTTTTTATCATTCGCAAAGACATTGTCAGATATAGTATTATATATAATAGGTAGTGTAGTATTTTCTCCTTCATGCCAGATTATATCCTTATCATCATGTTTTTTTGTATGCTTTGGACTATTATTCCAGACATGCAAAACGATTTCATAATCTTTATTCTTAATAGTATTTATTTTTTTTCTAATTGACTTGATTGCAACTGACTCATCAAATTGCTTTTTATATAAAACAACTAATATTTCTAATTTCATGATATTTAAATTTTATCTCGCAAATGAACTTGTCGGTTCTTTATATAAAAAACCACGTAAAATAATGTAACAAATAAATAAATGGCAGGGGTCCTGGTAAATGACTGAAAGAAAAACAAGTAGAAGAATATTGGAGTAATAATATATATTGGCAAATAAAAAATGATTACTAACTTATCACTCCGAAAGGACAATTCTTTAATTACAACAAAATAAAGTTTCATAAATATTGCGACAATAATAAATCCCAGCACAATACCAAAACTTAAAAAATAGTTTATCCAAAACGAATCAGACCAGTATTCTCCTTTCGGTCCAATTTTTGCAATACCTAAACCAATAATCCAATGTTCTTTAATTAATTCAAAGAAACTTATCCATTGGGGAATCCTCCCTAATGCCGATAATTCGTCTGTGAAGCCAAGAACAATATATAGAAAGGTCGAAGTACTTAAACCCAGAAAAATTGATATCGAAAAAAAAGCAAGGGTGTTTTTATTTCTACACGTCAAATATACTAGAAAAAGAAAAAGCACACCGACAGAACCGATAAGCGCCGATCTAACTGTTGATAAATAAATACAATGGAAAACAACAACTAGAAATGTTAAATAGAAAAAAAACTTTAGGGATTTTTTTTCTTGGAAACTTAGATACGTAAAACTAAGTAATATAGTGAAAATTACAAGCAAATATAACGAATAATCTAAAGAACTTGTAAAAAAGCTAGATATTCTTGGTCTATCTTCCCTAAATACCTCCCAAATATTCGGTTGAAAACCTAGATCAACAAAGTGATCCCAATACCAGAAATCATTTGGAATGGAAATAGTAACATATTGAAAATAGCCATAAAAAACCATTAACAAGGTTGATAAAATTAATCCCAATTCAAAATATCTTGAATTCGTCTTAATATCTTTTGAAAGGGTTAAAGCAAATATGCCAGAAAAAAATGTTATTAAAAAATAGAATCTATAGTTTGATAAATTATTTAATGTTCCACTAATTAGTCCAAACAGTGCAATTAATATAAATAAAATTATTAATTTAAAGAAAAAATAGTCTTTTCTACTTATCTTCCCAAACAATATACCTGAGTACATAATTGATATTAAAAGATAAAATAGAAAAACTAGAACAATAAAATCTTTCCAACCTGCTAAATAATATAATGGAGTATCAAATAGTAATTTATTAAATAAATAGTCATGAACTGTTAACAAAATCATTGAGAAAATAATAAACAGCCCTTCATTCTCTATTTTTATACTTCCGTAATTATTCATTTCTATATATAGAGCTACTTATAGTAAAGGAAGAAGGCAGGAATTAGACCTATAGTTCCTACATTATATGAACAGATGGAGTAGCTGAAATTAACTCATCAACGTACTTCAACTAAAACAAAAAAGTAGTACTGTATGAATAATTTGGCTCAGCTTTTTCGTAAATAAAGATACCAGATTCATGTTTAAATTTTGGTTCGTCATAAGTAAGCAAGACATATATAAATTTGTGGATTCTAATAGTCGGTCACTAAATCCTATACATTATCTTATTTCAAGTCCGCCCTGAAGATAAACTATATTCACTACAACTCATATATTGGGCTTATGGCATTTTATAGTTATAAACTCTCGTATCTCTGGGTTTTGTTTTTCGTATAAGTTTGGTAGGAGGCATCTCACTCGTTGAACTAATGTTAGCCTATTATCAATATCAGTACACCCTTGACGAATTGCTAAATTTGCAGAATACAAACTAGTATAAATGTTTCTATGTGGCATATCTTTAATGTCGCAAAATCCGATATTAATTAGTGATTTTTTGAGTGATGTATGATTGAAAATGACTAAATGACGTGGTGGTTCAAGACCACGCCAATTATTTTTAAAATGGCAATGTCCTAATGCATTGATATTTGGCGTTTCAATCCAAATCCATCCGCCCGGCTTTATTAACCTATAACACTCATTCAACAAAGATAGCGGATCATGTACGTGCTCAATAACATGACTCAATGTAATACCGTCAAATGATTCCTGCATATCGGAAACCGCATCAATACCACCATATCTCACATCCAAACTGCGGCTATGTGTCATCTCCACGGCTTTTGGATCAGGATCGACTCCTATTACTTCCCATCCTGCATCCATGGCATGCATCAGAAAGTCACCGCTTCCACAACCAACATCAAGTAATCTATTACCAGGTTGTGGATGAGGGAGATGTCTCATCGCCGCATCCAAAAATGCACGTTGTGACGGAAGTAACATTGCAAGCCAATAACCGAAAATATTTGATGGACTCTTATTTGTGCCATATTTTTTGTTATGGTAACCATTTGCTAATGCACGACGTAACTTACGGAAGCCACTCATCTCATCTACTTCTTCACTGTGATGAGTGAAGTAATTCGTGTAGGCCATTCCTATTGTTTCTGGTGTAGGTCGCGGATTCAGGTAACCGCTCTCACAGCTATCACAACGATAAAGTTTCCATTCTCCCGGAGCACAGAAAAATATTTTATCAGTTAACTCTTCGTAAAGCAGCGATCTTTTTTTTGAACCACATATAGGGCATGCCATAACTTCCTCTACCCCATCTGCAGGCCAACTGCCTAATGATTTTTTTGTAATTTCCATGAATCCCTCATAGCATCATTTATCAGTATACAATTCTTCAGTCTGCTAATTAGACAAATAATTCGGCATCCTACGGACAACACGGTATATGGCTAATAGTGTAGCGATAATAATCAACACCAAGCAGATAATTTTTGAGGACAGTGTATCGATAGACCAGAATGCAAACAAAAGTAAGGTTGTTAAACTCGCCGATAATAATTCGACATATTGAGCATATTTCAATTCAGGGACTTTTGATGCAGCAAAAATAAATAATAAAAATGTATCGATAGCAATTCGTGCTAACCACGTTATTGCCGTACCGACTATCCCATAGGCATCAGTCATAAACCATAAAACAGCGATATAAAATGGTAATTCGATAATATGTAGTTTGGCTGTAATATCTGGCCTTCCTTTACTTTGGAGCAATGAAAATGGGAGACGTGCAAATGAGTTAACATAAACACCAACCGCAAGCCAACGAAGTACATCTGTACTATTCTTTGAGAATTCGTTTCCGAGCCATAGCTCTAATAGTTCAGAAGCAAATAATATTAATATTGCAATTACAGGAAATATTAATGTTATTTGTGCTTTTGCTGCGATTGAATAAATCTGTCGTGCACGTTGAAGATTTACGACAAGGGCTGTTGCCAGCGCCGGAAACAGGACGTCCGCCAGTGCATTTGGAATGATCCACAATCGCGTTATGATTTCATAGGGAGTGGTATAATATGTGACAGCCACCAATCCAAGCATACTACCGATTAGCAAACGATCAAAATATACCATTAGAGGTCCGATAACATTACTTACAGTTATCCAGCCGCCAAAGCTCAACAGTTGTTTAACTAATGGCATGCTTGATTTAGATTGTTCTTTCTGTTCGTTACTGCTGTATTTACGACAAAGTTTATAAAAGGCTAACCATGCTAAAATTCTGGCAATAGCTAAGGATAACGTCGTTGCAACCAGGGAATTGCTTAATTGTAAAATAAGTACTGGCCCCAAAAAATTTGTAATCCCAAGAGGGATACGTATCATTGATATTGATTTGAAACATTGATACGCCTGAAGAATACCAATAAGCCCAGCAGTTGAAACAACAAAGGGTAGTGTACCTGCCAGAATCCAGAAACTCCATTTTCCTTCTTCACGCATACTAGTAGGCACTTGTAATATGTGGTCTACTAATAATGGAGTAATAATGGCCATAATCATTGCCGCAATAACACCAAGACCAGCCATGATTCGAAGTCCAACTGATATCAGTCTTGGCAAATCGTCTCTTTCTTCTTTCCCTAATCTTTCGGCAATGAATTTAGTCAGGGCACGTCCTATGCCTAGATCGAAAAGCGAAAAATAACCGATTCCCATCCATATAATTGCAAGTAGGCCGAATCGTTCATTTCCTAAACCGCTTATTAATATTGGAATTGACCATAGCCCTACAATTAACGGCAATCCGGTACCTATCAGGTTCCATATCACATTACCGGCTAATATCCTGCCTGAAAGCAGGCGTGAGACTTCTGACATTAGCGCAATCCCGTCAATCGACTAATTGCTACTTGCAATGCCTTTCGCCATTGCAGCCCCTCCATATTAATTGCTTGCCGAAAGGCACTCTTGTCCAACACTGAATACATTGGTCTTTTTGCCGGGGTAGGATATTCGCTTGTGTGTATAGGTGATAGATGACATTCCCCTAAGAAAAGTTCTGCATCCTGTGCGAATTCCTGAATAGCGCAAGCAAAATCGTACCAACTGGCAATGCCTGCATCTGTCCAATGATGTGTCCCAGTAACATTATTTGCGATTCCTCGTAATATAACGTTTGCCAAAGTGCTGGCGCTGGTAGGTGTGCCGATTTGATCCTCAACTATTCTTAGTTCGTTTCGTTCCTTCATAAGGCGTAACATAGTGGTGAGGAAATTCTTGCCATGTGGCGCATATACCCACGCGGTGCGCAGGATGAGCAGGTCATGGCCCATAATCTTTTTCGTAGCTTCCTCTCCAGCGAGTTTGCTCTCTCCATATACGTTAATCGGGTTAACAGGATCATCTGGCCGGTAGGGGCGTGTTTGTGTCCCGTCAAAGACATAATCGGTAGAGATTTGAATCATACAGGCATTGACTGCCTCCGCAGCGCGGGCTAGGTTCGCTGCTCCGTCTCGGTTTATGGCAAAGGCAATTTCTGGCTCACTTTCTGCAGTGTCCACAGCTGTGTAGGCAGCAGCATTGATGATCCAATCAGGCTGGAAGTGAGAAATTGCCGCAGAAACGGCTTTGCTATCTGTGATATCCAGCTTATGTCGATCCAGTGATAGCAAGTTGACATTTTTCGGCATTTGCTGTTGCAGGGAAATACCTACTTGACCGCCGGCACCAACAAGCAAGATGCTGCATGCCTCAAATTCTTTATTCAAATCCACTTCCATCACGCCCTTACGCCTATATGTTACTGTATAAGGGTAAGTGTTCCTGCGCTATGTCCGTAAGCATCAAGCCCTGGCTATCCTTGGTGGATAGTGATGGGGTATCAATCGGCCATTGGATGCCGATATCAGGGTCGTCCCATAGCAGCGAGTGTTCGCAATCCGATGCGTAAAGTGCGGTACATTTATAAGCAAACAGAGCTGTTTCACTGGTGACACAAAAACCATGTGCTAAGCCTTCTGGAACCCAGAGTTGGCGTTTGTTTTCCGCCGATAGTGTATAGCCGACCCATTGCCCGAATGTCGGAGAACCAATACGGATGTCCACAGCAACATCAAATACTTCGCCCTGCAATACGTAAACAAGCTTGCCCTGGGAATTTGGGTTTTGGAAATGCAGGCCGCGCAACACGCCCCGCTGAGAAAAGGAAAGATTATCCTGAACGAAAGTACCGATGATACCCATCTCTGTATATCGTTCAGCTTGGTATGTTTCCATAAAAAACCCACGTTCGTCACCGAACACCTTTGGCTCGATAAGCTTGACATCGGGAATTGACGTCTCGATTACCTTCATCAGAAAACACTTTCCTCAAGTATACGTTTCAGGTATTGCCCATAGCTATTCTTCTGAAGGGGTTCCATCAGCGCTTTTACTTGCTCGAGTGTGATATACCCTTTGCGATAAGCAATCTCCTCAGGGCAGGCAATTTTGAGCCCCTGCCGTTTCTCAATTGTTTCAATAAATGCTGCTGCTTCTAAAAGTGATTCATGAGTTCCTGTGTCGAGCCAGGCAGTACCCCGCCCCATTTTCTCTACGGTCAACCAGCCCTGTTTAAGATAAACATCGTTAATATCCGTGATTTCCAGTTCGCCGCGTGCAGAAGGTTTGATCTGTGCGGCGTACTCAACTACCTTGTTGTCGTAAAAATAGAGCCCGGTGACTGCGTAACGTGATTTGGGTTTGGTGGGTTTCTCTTCCAGGCTAATAGCATTACCATGTTCATCAAATTCGACTACGCCGTAGCGCTGAGGATCTTGAACCGGGTAGGCAAAAACGGTGGCGCCCTCTTTTTTAGCTGCTGCGCGCTTTAGCATGCTGACCAGATCGTGACCATAAAAAATGTTGTCCCCCAATACGAGGGCGCAACTGTCATCGCCGATGAAGTCCTTACCGATGATGAATGCCTGAGCCAAGCCCTCAGGCTCGGGTTGTACGGCATACTGAATGGAGATGCCCCACTGTAAACCATCACCCAGCAGTTGCTCAAAGCGCGGGGTATCCTGAGGCGTGGAGATGAGCAGAATCTCGGTAATCCCCGCCAGCATCAGCGTACTCAGTGGATAGTAGACCATGGGCTTGTCATAAACTGGAAGCAACTGCTTGGATACAACATGAGTTACTGGATACAGGCGGGTACCGGAACCGCCGGCTAAAATAATACCTTTCATATATAGAACTCTGTTTTAAATTTTCCAGTTCGCAGATAATTGCAAACAAAATATCGCTACCCGGCAACGTTCAATCCAAGTCGTTCTCTTTGATAACTGCCGTCTTGAACATGTTGACACCATTCTTTGTTATTCAAATACCATTCAACTGTTTTTCGCAAACCACTTTCAAATGTCTCCTTTGGAATCCAGCCAAGTTCTCTTTCTATTTTACTGGCATCTATGGCATAACGCTGATCGTGGCCAGGTCGGTCACTTACAAAGGTGATCAATTCTTCATATTTTGTGATTTCAACTGGATGATGTGGCAATAACTCATCAAGATGAGCGCAAATAGTTTTCACGACCTCTAAATTGGTCTTTTCGTTGTGCCCACCAATATTATACACCTCACCGACTTTACCCTTTTCCAAGACCAGTCGAAGAGCACGCGCATGGTCATCAACGTAAAGCCAATCACGCACATTGTCACCCTTACCATATACTGGAATAGGCTTCCCCTCCTTTGCGTTAAGAATCACCAATGGGATGAGTTTCTCAGGAAATTGATAGGGGCCATAGTTATTAGAACAATTTGTCGTTATAACTGGAAAACCATACGTATGGTGCCAAGCTCTGACCAAATGATCCGATGATGCTTTACTGGCTGAATATGGTGAACTCGGTGCATATGGTGTTACCTCGGTAAAAAGACCGTCATTTCCGAGGCTACCATAAACTTCATCTGTAGAAACATGATGGAATCTAAAATCCATTTTTGCTTTCTCTTCAAGTTGGTTCCAATAATCCCTGGCAACTTGCAATAAGTTATATGTGCCTACTATGTTTGTTTGAATGAATTGTGCAGGCCCATCAATGGAACGATCCACATGACTTTCTGCCGCCAAATGCATCACTGCATCAGGTTTATGGGATTCAAATACTTGTTCAACATCAATCCGATCACATATATCCACATGTTCAAATATATACCGGTTATTGCCGGACACCGATAGAAGAGATTCAAGATTACCTGCATAAGTCAACTTATCAAGATTAACAACAATATCCCGAGTATTATTAATAATGTATCTGATCACGGCAGAGCCGATGAACCCCGCACCACCCGTGACAATGATTGTTTTTGACTTTAAATTCATAGCTAAATCCAACTAAATTACTATAGACTGCAACTAATGTATAAAATCATATCGTTCGAGGGAAAAGCCCATTGTGTTTAAACCACTTTTATAAATAAGTTAGCACCAATGTGGATAATGACTTGATTCCAGACTATGGACTTCACTTAATGTACTACTCTTCGCCTACAACTGACTCATCTCGCTCTGCTTTGACAATTAATTCATGGATAAAGGCTGCAAATAACGCCATAAAAAGACCTATAAACGTAGCCACTGCAACATATAATATGGACCTTGGCTTTGTCGTCTTTCGCGGCAAGGTAGGCTTTCGCAGATATTGGGTCGGCTTGGTTTTCAGATCCGATAGCCTAATGTCCAGAGCGACAAATTTTTCTTCCAGCGCTGGTTTCATGGTCAGATACTTGCCGCTCTCTATCGCCAATACCGCAGCCTGGGTCGGGTCGGATTTTTTCAGATGGGTTGTCAAATCATTTACTTGTTTGATATGTGCATCCAGCTCGGAGAGCTGTTTTGCCATCGAATCAAGACGCCGACGCTCCAGCTCTATTGTTTTATTGAAGACCGCATTATGTTTCTCAAACAGCTTATTTACTATGGTTTCTAGATAAGTCTTGGCGCCCCCGGCTGTGGTATCTCGCGCTGTCAACTCTAGCACGGTATTTGCCCGTTTCTTGTTTACTGTGACGGATTCAACAAAGGGTAGCTCTTTGATGGCCTCCGAACTATCTCCCACCTCATATTCTTCTGTCAGGCGATACACCAATTCATCGGGATTTTCAATTAACTGATCGGTTACCTGGCCGATGAGAACTACAGCTCGGCTTTCATAGATGGGTGTCATCAAAGCTGTGACAACAATTGCCGTGGAAAGAACAATAAGAAAAACAGCGATTACCGTCTTTTTTCTTCTTAACAGGATCGTCCAAAGATCAACCAAACTGATTTCATCACTCACGGCAGTAGTTTGAGATCCCCCTGCATCAGTATTCATAAAATCGCATCCTCAAATCTTTTCTGAATATTCATCTTTTCCCCAAATAAAAAGTTTTATAACTCACCCGCACTGATAAATAGCCATTTAAAGATGACTATTTAATCAAATAATTGGTAGGGGGTTTCCCATCGAGAAGGGGTCATATTAAGCTGTACTTCAATTACAACCTAAATTTCTCCGCTGAATCCACTTTTCATGGTACAGCAAACTCACCAGTAAAAACTCGTGAAGTTTATTTTAAGGACCTGATTTTACACACAATTTACATAATGGGATATCTCGAATTCCATACTTTACTGAAAAAGGTTTAACTCTTTGTTTTATTAATACTTTTCAAGTTATAACGGAAGTCAGCAAGAAACTAGAGTGTCAAACATTATTTAAAATTAGGCTGTGCTTCCACCTACCCCACTGCACGTTCCATGAGCCCCATGTTTTGCTCCTTTATTCGGTGGATCTGATCGCGCAGTTTGGCCGCTTCCTCAAATTCCAGATCCTGGGCATGCTTGAACATCTGTTGCTCAAGTTCTTTGATCTTC
>WOR8_10004165_pt1 | contig 21556 bp, 17 predicted proteins | sample DeeMarSeWOR38_10_FD_19890 | JGI IMG/M metagenome (IMG submission 19890) | reverse complement strand
TCCGGTAAATTTCGGCTAAATTAAAGGCCTCCACGGTAATGGCAAAAACATCCTGGTGATTGGAAGCCGTCAGCGCAATGATGGCATGATCGCCGTGAGTCCCCCAGCGGGCTTGATTAACGTCTCCCTGGCTGCCGTGGGTCGGCAATCCGGTGGATGGCCCGCCGCGCTGCACGTTGACAATGACACAGGGAATTTCAGCCATAATGGCATACCCCAGCGCTTCCTGCATCAGGGAAAAGCCGGGCCCGCTGGTGGCTGTCATCACTTTGCAACCGGTCAGCGAAGCACCGATAATAGCGCACAGCGACGCGATTTCATCTTCCATCTGAATGAATTTTCCACCGATTTGCGGCAGGCGGTAGGCTAAGGTTTCAGTAATTTCAGAAGACGGTGTTATCGGGTAGCCGGCGTAAAAATCAAGCCCGGCATACAAGGCCGCCTCGGCGCAGGCCTCGTTGCCTTGGACAAATTTAATATTTTTGCTCATATCATACGCCTATTCTCTAGTTTCGATCGTTTCGATCTCTATTGCAAAATCCGGGCAGCGCAGCTCACAAAGCCTGCAACAGATACAGTCTTGTGGTCGCACCGCCATGACCTTGTCCTGATTGTCTAATTCCAGGACCTTTTTGGGGCAAAGCGCAACACATATGCCGCATCCCTTGCACCAATCCTGGTTTATATGATGCTTTTTTAGTTTTGGTTTGGCCATCTATAATCCCTCGGCTTTGAATAAATTCCCTGTTGGCTCGAATACGATAGAGGCAAAGCGCTATAAATCTTTAATTGAAAACGGCTAAACACAATGCTCCCGGGTTAGAATTTGTTTTGGGAGTTTAGCGTAAAAGCGCTCAATATTGATTTTAGGCATGATTGTCAAGGAAAACAAGAACCCATGATTGCTTTCCTACAAAATTGAATTGTGATTTTGTTTCGTTTGCCGCAACCAGTGCACGCTATTGGACCGACAATTGGGACAAATACGTTCCCAGGCCACATAGAATTGGCCGTCCCATTTGTTTCCGCAACGCAGACAATGAAATTGAGCCGCACTATTTTCGTCAGCTGTTTTGGGATTCCGGGGTCGGGGTACCCGGACCTTTGACAATTCGGTGCGGGCAAACTCAAGTTCTTCGGATGTTACCGTCTGGCGCTTCTTCTCAACTTCCTGCATGATGGTCTGCCAGCGGGCACCCTCAGCAGCTGAACACCACTCCAACATCAAACGCTCAGGTCGGATACCCATTTTTATTAATTTGTCCCACAAGCCGTCGATACGACGCACCGTACTTCGATTGGCATCGATGTAATGGCAGTCAACATAGTGACAGCCGGAAACCAACACAACGGGGGCACCTTTTTGAAATGCATACCACACGAATTCCGGATTCACTCGCCCCGAACACATCGTACGGATAATACGCGCATTGGGTGGATATTCCAAACGGCTCACACCAGCCGTATCTGCCCCGGCGTAGGAGCACCAGTTACAGGCGAAGGTTACGATTTTTCCCTGAGGATCTTCTGCCAGAATAGCGTCAATCTGGGCATAAATCGCCTGGTCCGAAAAGTGCCGCATTTCAATGGCCCCAAATTTACATTCGGCCGCACAGGTACCGCATCCGGCACAGGCCGCACTGATCACCTGAGGCACTTGCTTCTTTTCCCAGGTTATGGCACCAAAAGGACAGACCTTTGCGCATTGGCCACACCGGGTACAGGGCTCTTCATAAACAATTGCTGTAATCGCTTCAACGGCGAACTGGCTTTTCTGCAACAAGATCGATGCATGTGAACTGGCGGCGCTGGCCTGGGTAACACTTTCACGCACATCTTTAGGGCTTTCAGCCGCACCGGCAATAAAGACCCCCTTGGTGGGTGTATCCACAGGCCGCAGCTTGGCATGGGCTTCCTTTAAAAATCCGCCGGGTGATTTGGACAGGCTGACCATCTGACGAACAAACTCGGTATCGGCGGCCGGCACAGCGCCAACAGCCAGCACCAACATATCAAATTCCAATTTTTCAAGGCGCTTTTCCGTTGTATTCTCAACGGTCACCCACAAATTTTTGCTATGCGGGTCTTCCTGAACTTCACCGGGCAAACCGCGTAAGTATCTGACCCCATGACCTCGGGTCCGCATCAAAAGCTCTTCAAACCCTTTTCCGTAAGCGCGAATATCAGTATAAAAAATCGTAATGTCTGTATCCGGGTAATTATCGATCAGGTATTGAGCGCCTTTAATGCTGTTCATACAGCAAATATTGGAACAATACGGATTGCCGCGGGCAGGATCTTGGGTTCGAGAGCCCACACACTGAATATAGCCGATCCGCAAAGGTCGCTTCTTGTCGCTGGGGCGTCCTAAATGGCCTCCCAAAGCGCCCCCCGTTGAGATCAACCGCTCAAATTCAAGACTGGTCACAACATTCAGGTAACGGGTGTATCCGTATTCATCCAGGGCGGTAGGATCATATACATCCATTCCGGTGGCGACAATTATAGCACCGATGTCAATTTCTATAAGCTGGTCTTCCTGGTCAAAATTAATGCAATTTTTTTCACAGGATTCAATGCACTTCCCGCAAGCGATCGGGTTTCGCCCCAAACAATCTTCAGCTGAGACCACATAAGCTGAGGGGACCGCTTGCGGAAATGGGATGTAGATCGCTCGGCGGCTGCTAAGGCCCATCTGGAATTCGTCAGGGACGACCACCGGGCAGACCGCCACACAATCACCGCAAGTCGTACATTCGTCTTCATCGACGTAACGAGCCTTTTTGCGTATCTGCGCTTTGAAATTACCCACGTATCCCGCAACATCTTCTAATACAGAATTGGTCATGAGCTCAATTCGGGGATGCCGACCGACATCCATCATCTTGGGCCCGAGAATTCAGATGCTGCACTCAATGTCCGGATAGACTTTGTCGAGCTGGGCCATAACACCGCCAATGGACGGCTTTTTTTCAACCAGATAAACCGGGTGCCCTGCATCCGCCAGATCCAAGGCGGCCTGCATCCCGGCCACCCCTCCGCCAATCACCAGTGCCGCATCCGTAACCGGAATTTGCTCTTCATCTTGGGGATAAAGCCATTTGGCGCGGGCAACGGCAACCTGGACGATACCTTGAGCTTTCCGAGTGGCAGCCTGACGATCGGGTGTCACCCAGGAACATTGTTCGCGAATGTTGGCCATTTCAAGCAGGTATTGATTAAGCCCTGCACCTTGAATGCATTGCCGAAAAATAGGTTCGTAAGAAGCCGGGGAACAAGAAGCAACCACCACGCGGTTGAGCTTGTGTTCGAAAATGGTTTGTTGAATTTCTTGCTGACCCGGATCGGAACACGTGTATTTGTTCCCGACCGCCACGACCACATCCGGTAACGTCTCAGCGAACCGTCGGACTTTGTCGACATCCACTATTCCGGCAATATTGGAGCCACAACCACATACAAAAACGCCTATTCGCAATTCTTCCTTGGTCAAATTCGGCCTCCTTTTGCAAAATCAGAACGTTTTTCATTTAGGATTTAATTTTGATCCGTTATTTTTCAGACCGATCAGGAACCCGGAATCGATATATAGCTGCTTATCGGTCAGGCCCTGCCTTTTCCCGCTGCCAGGTCTCATATTGCTGACCACGCGCATATTCTTTATCCTTCCATAATTGCCGGTCACGAGTTGCTTGTTCAATGGACTCTTGAAACGCTTCCTTGAACTCCTCGGAATCAAACTGCGCCTTACTGAAAAAATCAAAGGCCTGATATTGTTTGAAGGCTTTGCGTTGCGTTTCCATGGTTCCATACCCGGTGATCATGATGACACGGGTAAATGAAAGCCGCTTCCGGATTTCCGCAAGCAGGTGGATACCGTCCTCATTGCTTTCATCGATATCAACCAATCGAATATCCAGAACGGCAAGATCCAGATCCCTGTTTTCACTAACATAGGCAAGGGCTTCTTCTTTGGTAGCCACAGCATGAACCAAGTGCCCTTCTCGTTCCAGCAGTCCACTTAACAGTTCTCGCCAATCCGCATAATCATCAACAATTAGAACTTTTCCTCGCATCTTTGTCTCCCTCAAGCTTTATAAATTCCGGGTTCTCTTTTTTAGGTGTCAGGTGTCGGGTGTCAGGTGTCAGATAACAAATGTCAGATGACGGTAAACAGAGAAATGCCTGCTATTTATCTTCTGTCATCTGTTTTCTGTGTGCCGTTCTTTGTATCTACCTGACACCTGCCACCCGACACCTGAAACCCACCTGAACCCTTGCCCCGTATTACGCCTCTATTTGCTCTCTTCCGGCAGAAACGGGCAGCCTGATAATAAACGTTGCTCCCTTATCAGGCTCGCTTTGGCATTCGATGGTTCCACCTTGACGTTCAATAAATGTCCGCATCCACCACAATCCAAATCCAAGGCCGTCATCACTGGGTTGAAATAAATTCCACAAATGGTCCAGGTGATGCGCTGGGATCCCTTTGCCGGTATCACTAATTTTAACCATGACCCAGGGCAATCCGTCAATTTGTTCCGATCGGCTGCTGACCTCGAGTCGCCGTAGTTTTCGATTCTCCATGGCCTTGCAAGCATTGGTAATGAGCTCAAGGAATATGTCCAACAGAAGCAAACTACAATTCACCAGCGGCAGTTGTTTATCGCAATAACAAACGATCTCAATATCGTCCGGCAAGTCGGCAGATTCTAAAGCTTCATTGAGCAACCGGTTTAGATCAAATCGAGTCATTGGGCCGGATTCTTTAAACGGCCTGAATAGTGCTTCGCTGAGCTTCAGAATAAACTGCGCATTCCGATGGATGCGTTCGAGATTAGACTGAGCCCACCGGCGGTCTGCATCAGATAGATCCAGCTTGGCTAATATTCGCAACACTTCACTGGCGCTAACCGGCACTATCCCTAACAAGTTATTAATACGATGCGCCAGGGCGGTCGCAGCTTGGCCCATCACCGCCCACTTTTCAGCAGCCAGACGACGTTCTTGCTCCGCCTTGAGTTTTTGTAGCTGAGTGGCGTTTTGGATGGCAATGACCGCCTCCTGGGCCAATGCTTCCAGAAGTTCAACATCCTGCTGGTCAAACGCAGCCAGACGAGAACTCTCTAAGAGCAAAACCCCGATAAACTTGCCTTTATTTCGTTGTTTATCTGAACTGTACAATAAGGGCACCGAAATACTCGAGCGCATATCTTCAAAAAGAACGACATTTAAAGGATCTTTTCGAACGTCCGGGCTTAAATATGGCCGTTGCTGCTCGGCCACCCAGCGGACGATTCCCTGTCCGATGCGCGGGGTATATGCCAGCTTCTCTTTTGTCCACCCCTCTCCGTAGTGAGCCTTGAGGACGAGATTACCGGTCTCAGGCTCCAGATGCCGCAGCGAGCCATGCTCAGCACTGACCAGTTCGGCGGCTTTTTCAAGTATCAGATTCAGGACATGATCCAATTCAAGACTCGAGGTCAGCGCCACATCAATGGCATGTAAGGTGCGAAACTGGGTGGTCATGCGTGCCAGGCGTTCATTTTGCTGGGCAACCGATGCCGTCAGATCCGCCAAAGATTGGATTATAGCTAGATCTCGGTTTCTGAATGTTCGTCCCGGCTTGCTATCGAAAACGATCAGTAGCCCTCGCACGGCTTCCTGCCAAACCAGAGGAGCCGCCATCAAAACGGATTGATCCGGAAGCGTTTTTATAACGGCTTGACGGGAATCAATCATTTCTTTTAAAAGCACCTCATCCCATGGTTCTTTGGGCAGATTTTGCGTCGCCAGTAAGGTATTTTGTCCGCGTTCCGGATCGCACAGGTAAAATCCGCAACCTTCGGCTCGGCATTGAAACGTCGCCTGTCGCACAACGCTTTGCAGAAGGTCCGGATCCAAAATATCGCTGGAGGTGATATCCTGTGGCATATTTCTCAGACACTTTACGTTTTAGCTAAAATGAGGCGATTGGCTCGAATTAGAGATCATTAACCATGACAGCGTTCAAAGATGATCCGCAATCAACGTTGTCAGGTCTTGAATCTTAAAATTTAGTTTATTTTCCAGCTGCGGATCCTCCTGGGCACATCGGAAATGAATCTGGCATTTAATGCAGGCTGTAATCATTCGGTTGACACCTGTTCGCGACGCTTCCTGCAGCCGCTCGATTTGGATATTTTTGCTGACTTGGCCGCAAGACGTCCACCCGGTTGTACCGCAGCACAAACTGGCACTGCGAACCCGATCCATTTCCCTCAATTCCACTCCCAGAACCGCCAATAATGACCGCGGCTCATCGTAGATGTTGAGATATCGACCCAACCGACAGGGATCATGGTAGGTTACGGTGTTATTCTTTTTTGGCGCCAGCACGAAATTTCCATCCGCAACTTCCTGCGCCAAATACTGGGACAGGTGAAATACCGTCATGCCATGATCTGCTACACGTTCAGGGTATTCCCGGGTAAGCATGAGGGCACACTCCGGGCAGGTTGTGATAATGATCCTCGCCCCGGTGGCGCTGAGGCACTCAAGGTTGAGTTTGGCCAAGGCATGAAATGTCTCCATTTCACCTTCCCATAGCTGATCGTGACCGCAGCAACGCTCATCAGCCAGGACCTGAGGCGCGATCCCCAGTTGGTTCAAAATCTTCACCGCTGCCCTGGCAATTTCTACCCCTTCAATATCCAGATGCTTAAATAGGGCGTCATAGTAAGGCAAACATCCAGTGAAATAAACAATCTCTGAATTATCCGATATCCGAAGATCTGGCGTTACCCAGTCCCGGCGATGTTGCTTCAGCCCCGGGTCGGTCATCATTTTACCCCAGGTTTGAATGACCGCTCCATGGGTGCATTCACCGACCTGCCCGCACCCCCTGGCCAGAGTTCTCGCCTCTTGTATGAAATCAGAAAAATAGACATCTGATGGACACAGTAAACTGCAGCGCTGGCAGGTCAGGCAGGACCAAAATAAAGGATCTTGTAGGATCTCCTCGGGCCGACTATCGATGGCCTTCTCCACCAGTAACCGTGGACTGCTATAGGAACGGGTTTCCCAACGGGTAATGGGGCAAACCGCACTACACTTGCCACATTCCTGACAATACCATGCCCGACACTGATGGATAATATCTTTCATGCTATCCATGATGCTTCCTGACCCCATTCAGACCCTCCACAAAGGTTTGTAATTTTGCTACCCAGGTTCCTTCATCGCCGGCCGCGACCCAATCCATTACAAGGCATTTATCCGAATGCCCCAAAAGTTGCATTAACTTACTGGTCAAATCAAATGTTTCTTCGGCACGCTGACTGCCAAATTCATAATGGCATTCATCCGGCGGGCAACCCAGCAGTAAAACGCCGTCGGCACCCTTATTAAAGGCTTTAAGGATGATCCCCGGATTCAATCGACCCATGCACATAACTTTTATAGGATAAACCCATGGTGCGTAAGACGCATGATTTCGACCCGCTGCTTCCAGCCCCTGGTAGGCGCTCCAATTACATGTAAAAATAACCGCTTTCTGCTTGATATTTGAATCGTCCTCTTTCAAAACAGCTGTGAGCATGGCTTCCAGTTGTGCATCCGTCGAATAGCCAGCGGTTATGGCTCCAGAAGGACAGTGGGCGGCACAACTGGCGCATCCGGTACAGATCATGGGATCGATCCAGGAGTGACGCTGCGGTTCTTCACCGACCAGTTGCGGTGCGCCCAATTCACAAATTTCAATACAGGTTTTACACGCCCGGCAACGGTGCGGATCGACTGAGGCAGTGATGGATTTGGGAGGTTCGGTTAGCTGATCCAACCAACCGGCCACTTTGACGGCAGCGGCTGCACCGGTCGATAGGCCATCTAGCGGATCACAGAAAAAAACACCCGGCAACGGAGTTCCAACATTCGGTGGCGTCGTCTTGAGGCGCTTGAGTTCACCCGATGATGCAAAGGCATTGCACAACAGATCCGCCTCGACCATGTCCTGGGGCGCCAGCACAATTGCTGTCGCTCGCTGGACGGTTGATGGGTTTGAAACCGCATATTGCCCGTCGGCACGCCAAATCTGATGGGGCAAGCGCTCGGCGACATGGGTGACGATATGCTGTCCATTGAGCAAATTCCGGCAAATCTGCGCCGCCGTGCTGTTTCCTAAAATCAACACGGACCGTTCACCGTTCAACGGTTGGATCCGTCGGGGTGACGCCATTTTCAATTTGACCGCAGCGGAAGCAATCAAGTTATTTGCCTTGGCGGTTGCGTCCTCCGGATCATCAGTATGTACCCAGGCGCAATGCTCTCGGATATTCACAAATTCCCAAATCACATGGGACAAATTTTCCGCTGATAAGCGATCTGCCGCAATATGTGGGTTTTGAGCGCCGGCTGCAAATAGTCCCAGGTTATCTTTACAGCGGACCCGCTGATACGTGCAGCTGAAGCAGACTTGGTCCAGCGAACAGCAGGTGCAGGCAGCCAACAGCACCCGGTTAAGACCGTGGGTCGCAACCGCATTGCCGACCAATTCAGCGGCCTCCGGTAAACAGGCCTGGGAAATCACAGCCGCATGGATAACGCCGGAGAGAGCTGCTGATTGGCGGCGCAACGCATCCGTATCGACGACAGCGGCGATGTGATCTCCGCACTGGCAAATAAAGATGCCAATCCGCGCAGGGCTTTCCAGATATTCGTCCATGCGAGTTGATGATATCACATTACGCTGCTCGGAGAATGTGTGGCGCATGACATGGGCGGCTGCAACAGAGCCTGAAAGCGTCTCCCGTGGTGATACCCGATAAATGCCCGGTTCTTCTTTTAGCTCTAATTGCGCAAATTTTTCCGGATCGTCAGCCAGTATAATAGCACCCATGTTGAAATCGACGATCTTTTCGCTCTCATCATGCATAACAGCCCCTGCTTTGCAAGCCTGGACACAGGCCATACATTCACTGCAAGGACCGCAAGCCAGGCAGCGCTGGGCTTCGGCAATCGCCTGTTTTTCTGAATACCCCAATTCAACTTCGGAAAAACTGTTCAAACGTTTCTCTCGTGGGAGGAGCGGCATGGATAGTCGCGGCTTGGGTACCCGTTCCGCTTCGGTCATTGGGCGTTCGGATATTGACATCTGTTCCCGAGGCTGTGTTTGACCGTTTGACGATTGGCCGCTTTTAGAATTGTTCACTTCGATTTCATCCGGCCATTGGTTAATGCGATCCTCTTTTGGATCGCGCGGGCTAAGATACCGATCAATGCTTTCAGCAGCTTGTTTACCGCTGGCAATAGCTTCTATGACGGTTTTGGGACCATAGACCGCATCTCCACCGGCAAACACCCCTGGGATGCTCGTTTGCAAGGTTACCGGATCAGCTTGGATTCCTCCCAAGCGGGAACGTATCATTTTCTCTTCTTCGGAAAAAACCACTTCACCGCGTTGGCCGATGGCAATCATGACGGCTTCCGCTTTTAGGGTATTGAGTTCGTTTTCATCGTACTGGGGATCAAAATTGCACTGATCATCAAAGACACAGGTACAGCGTTTGAATTCAATTCCCGTAAATTTACCGTTTTTGCTTAAAAAACGATTCGGCCCAAAACAATTGACAATTTCTACGCCGGCTTCAAGGGCCGCTCTAATCTCGTCATCCCGTGCCGGCATTTCTTCTTGGGTTTCAAGACAAACGATGGTAACCGCATTAGATCCCAGGCGTCTGGCAGTAAGGGCCACATCGATGGCGACATTACCCCCACCGACAACGATAAGCTTTTTAGCGACCGATACATTTTTGCCCAGCGCAACATCCCGCAGAAAAGACACCCCATCAAAGACACCTGACAGATTTTCTCCGGCCACCCCGAGTTTGCGGCTGCCATGCAGACCGGTGGCGATAAAGATAGCTGAATATCCATTTGATCTCAGCGTCTCTATCGTAACGTCTTTGCCAAAATCGATTCCCGTCTTGATCTTGACGCCCACTTCCTCGATAGCGCTGATTTCCGCATTAAGAATATCCCAGGGAAGACGATAAGACGGAATGCCCACTGCCATCATTCCACCGGCAACGGGGAGTTTCTCAAAAACCGTTACGCTATGATTTTTAAGGGCCAAATAATAAGCTGCTGTCAGCCCGGCCGGACCGGCACCGACAATCGCTACCCGTTTGGTATCAGCAGTTGACGAAGATATTTTGGATCTTCTACGAGTTGCTTTCTTGATATTTTTAAGTTCCCAATCAGCAATAAATCGCTTCAGCTGTCGAATCGCAACCGGCTCGTCTATTTCGTTCCGCCGGCAATTGATTTCGCAGGGCTGGGTGCATATCCGGCCGCAGATGCCTGGAAAAGGGATCGCCTCCCGCACCAGATCCAGGGCTTCTTGAAACCGCCCTTGAGCAATAAGGGCCACATAGCCTTGGACGTGAATCCCCGCTGGGCAGGCATGCGAGCAAGGTGCACAGCCCATTTTATCGATGGCGGCGCACTGCGGCTGATAACCATCTTCGAGGTAGATGGCTTTGTGATCATTTCCGGGCACCTGCACCGGACAGACCTCGAGACAATCCCCACAGCCCGTGCATCGGTTTAAATCGACATAACGCGGGCGTATGTGAAGCTGAACCTTGAACGTATTTCGACTTTTCTCAATGTTTTCTAACTCGGTGCGGGTCAAAAGATGAATACGGGGGTGTTTGGCAGCCTCAAGAGCCTGTGTATTCAAAATATATTCGGGGTGCTTAAAGAGCGGATTATCTCTGATGAATGGCGAGATTTCTGCCAAAAGGACTTCAATCCCGGCTTTGGCCAGATCCAGGGCCGCTTGGAGCCCTGCGGGGCTTCCACCAAAAATAAGGACGCCTGGCTTCACAGAAGCTTTCCTCCTTAGTCATGGCTTCCGAATCTACAACGCGTTGCTACCCTGGTCGTGCAAACCTTTTTGATAACCGGCCTCAAAAGCGTTTAAATTGACCTCTACGGTTCTGGGGGGCACGGCATCAGTTACAGATTGTTGCATTGCCGATTTGCTGACGGCTCCGATGATCGCGGTCCAAAGCCCCAGCATTACCGTATTGGCCGCCCGTGAATTGCCCAATTCCTCAGCAATTTGAGTGGCTGGAATCCCATAGGTTTTCAGATTCTGGTGATGTTCTTCGGGCAACGTTACCAACCCATCGTCAATTAACAGCGTTGCGTCAGCAGCCAGCTTGGGAACATACTTGGTATAAGCCTCCTGGGACATGATGATTGCGTTAGTGGGTTTAATCAGGTGCGGATGATGAATCGGATCACTGGCGATCACCACTTGAGATCCAGCCGCACCACCCCTTGCCTCCGGGCCATAGCTTTGGGTAAAGCAGGCCTCCAACTTGTCATAAATCGTTGCTGCCTGGCCGATAATCCGACCGGCACTTACGATACCCTGACCACCAAATCCACCCAGTTGCACTTCAGTTCGGCTAACCCTGTCGGTTCGTTTGGGTATTTGGGATCGTTCATTCAGTGCTTTTTTAGTCGCCTGCCAGCGTTCCTTGGCAATCTGGACCTGTTCGTCGATCGCCGTTTGAAAATCCGGTTTGGGTTCGTCGCTGAAAACGCCTTCGACGATTTCGATAATTGCGCCCTCTTTATTGACTTTAATGGCTGCATCTTTGGGGTGTGTGCCGGGGGCGACCTTCCCAATCATTTGGTAGTGTTTCATCAACTCTAATCCCCGACGCCTGAGTTTCTCGGGATCCAGCCCGCGACCTTCCGGATTCCAGCGGGCATAGGACGTGGAACACGGGGCGATAACTTCAACAAAGCTATATCCGGGGTACATCATGGCCTCGCGCAGCGTCCACTCCAGTCGCCGGGCATGGATGACTGTCCAACGCGCCAAAAAAGAAGCCCCACTGGCTGCCGCCAAATAAGGCAGATTAAACGGATACTCAAAATTGCCGTATTGGGTGGTCACCGCCCGGGCACCATGCGGTGTTGTCGGGCCGACCTGACCACCGGTCATGCCATAGTTAAAATTGTTTACGCAAATCACCGTAATGTCCAGGTTGCGTCGGGCGGCATGAATGAAATGATTGCCGCCGATGCCGGCGATATCACCGTCACCGGAGATGACGACGACTTTCAACTCAGGATTGGCAAGTTTAAGACCCGTTGCAAACGGAATGGCCCGACCATGGGTGGTGTGAAAGGAATCCAGGCGGAGGTACCCGGCAATACGACCGGTGCAGCCGATACCCGATACCACCGACACCTTGTCCAGATCCCAGCCCTGGTTCTTTTCGAGCCATTGGAGAGCGCCGATAAAGGTCGTCAGTGCCGTACCTAACCCGCAACCCTGGCACCATATGTGCGGCAACCGCTCCCCCCTTAGAAGCACATCCATGGGATGCAGCCCGGTAATCCAATCGCTCTCCCCTAAAGATTCGGTCCCGGATAGTTCGAATTGGCCCTCATCGGTTATGTCACCATCAACCATAATGTCGATTTCCCTTTCGAAAGGTTTAGCTCATATTTGCTTCGGCTTTATCCGGCTTCCCCGCGGCAGCGCGCAAGGCCCTTAGAACCTGCTGAGGATCCAATATGTCGCCCCCCAGTCGATTCACACCAATGACTCGTGCTTGGCCGGCGGCACATCTTTCCACCTCACGCACCATCTGGCCATCGTTAATTTCTGGCACCACAAAGGCTCGGATCTTTTTCGCCAACGCTCGGATTCGCTCCTCCGGAAATGGCCATACGGTGATGAGCCGCAGGTAGCCGACCCGAATACCTTCCTTCTGCGCTTGCTCGATCGGCCATAAAGACGTACGCGCCGATATACCGTAGGATACAACAATAATTTCGGCATCATCTATGTGGCGCTCTTCCACCTGGATGATCTCATCACGATGTAAACGAATTTTGTTTACCAGCCGCTTGATGTTCCATTCGCTGGCCTCGGCATTCATCGCCGGGTACCCGCGCTCGTCGTGAGTCAGACCGGTAACGTGGAAGCGAAATCCCTCACCGGCAATGGCCATGGGTGACACATCGCCATCGCTGCCGGGCTTTGGATCACGGTAGATTCGAAAATGATCTGGCTCCACATCTCCTTTCCGAACCAGCAGGCGCTGAACGAGTTCAATTTCTTCCGGGGGAGGTATGATGACCCTTTCGGTCATGTGACCTACTTCAGCGTCAGTCATGACTAGAACCGGGATACGAAATTTTTCAGCTAAATTAAAGGCCCGAATCGTCAGGTCGAAAAGCTCTTGAGGAGAATTGGGTGATAAGGCGATAATTTCGAAATCGCCGTGGGAACCCCAGCGTGCCTGCATCATATCTTGCTGGCCCACTAAAGTGGGTAATCCAGTGGAAGGCCCCCCGCGCTGTACGTTGACCAGCACACAAGGAGTTTCCAACATAATCCCTAGCCCAAGATTTTCCATCATTAATGAAAATCCAGGACCACTGGTGGAGGTCATTGATTTGGCGCCTGACCATGAAGCTCCCAAAACAGCGTTCATCGAGGCCAGCTCATCTTCCATTTGAATGTAAATGCCACCGACCTGCGGTAGACGCGTAGACATCCGTTCGGCGACCTCGGTAGCGGGCGTGATGGGATAGCCGGCAAAAAATCGACATCCGGCCATGATTGCCCCTTCGGCGGCGGCATAATCTCCTAAAAGAAAATGTTCGCCAATTAATAAGCCTTCATGTGAATGCATCGGTTGCATTTCATCTATGGATTATTCTCACCCTTGTTCTTTGCCGGTATCTCACTGCTTTCAACATAAATGGCAAAGTCCGGACAAAGCAACGTGCACAGCCCACAGTCTGAGCATGCTTCGCCATCAACGACTTCAGGTGGATGGTATCCTTTGGCATTGGTTTGCTTAGACATGACTAATACAGCACGGGGGCAGAACTCAACGCAAAAACCACAGCCTTTGCATCGCTCTTCAATAATATGGAGAATACCATGCGGGATCCGAATTTGATCCTGGTCCAGCGGTTGGCGCCAAAATTTCATGATTGCTCCTAAAATCTGGATGAGAGCATCTAGGGCCTTTGAGAGCATCTAGGGCCTTGTCGCTATCACCGAGTTGCCATAGGTGGCAAAATGCCCGTTATTCATACGAAAAATGAAGCGCTCGTCAGAATGTCTTTTTATACCACAATTGAGTATAAAAGTCATTGTTCTTTACGGTCGAATAAGATTCAGTCAACCGATGGAATCCTTCTTTGACAACTAATGGTCATTTTTATTATGCTGTTAGTGGGTGGCAATCCAGATATAGAGATAGAAATACAAAGACCTCAAAATAGTCAGATCAGATATTCGGGCACAACCAAGCGTGGAAATCGGACAAGAATGAAAAAAATCCTCCTCATTTCAGCGGTTTTTACCTCAATAGGCCTCTGTGGCCTTACGGTTTTCATCCTTAATTTGCGCCACTATGCCCAGCAACCGGCCGGCCAGACACCGGAAAAAGTAATAATTTTAATACCTGCCGGTCAGTCATTGAAAAACACTAGCGAAGCCCTTTTCAAAAACGGAATCATCACAAGCCCTTTCAAATTCAACCTGGTTGCCCGCCTAAAGGGATATGACAAACGCCTTAAAGCCGGAGAGTATCTACTGGCGGCCACAATGGCTCCGATCCAGATTATGGAAAAACTTGTTAAGGGAGAGGTCGAACTATATAAACTCACCGTTCCGGAAGGCCTTAATATCTACCAGATAGCCGACCTCGTGGCCCAAGCCGGTTTTGCCGAGGATACCCGTTTTATCGAGGCAGCAACCGATGCCGACCTGGCTCTCAAAAGCGGCATAAACGCTAAAACTTTCGAAGGCTACCTGTTTCCGGAAACTTACTATTTCCCTAAAAAGGTGAGCAGCGAAACGATCATATCAACCATGGTCAAACGCTTCTGGAATGTTTTTAATGCATCGTGGAAAGAGCGGGCAGAACAACTCGGGTTCTCGGTTCATCAAATCGTCACCCTGGCATCGATCATTGAAAAGGAAACCGGCGCCCCTTTTGAGCGGCCCGTGATTTCTTCGGTATTCCACAATCGCTTAAAAAAGAGGATGCGCTTAGAATCCGATCCAACCGTAATCTACGGGTTAAAGAACTTTGACGGCAATTTAAAACGCACCCACCTTGAAACTCCAACGCCCTATAATACTTACAAAATAAAAGGATTGCCCGTTGGCCCCATCGCCAATCCAGGGACAAAATCCCTGGAGGCTGCCCTCTATCCGGCCGATACGAAATTCATTTATTTTGTATCCAAAAAAAACAAAACCCATCAGTTCTCCACGAACCTAAAAGATCACAATCAAGCGGTTCGAAAATACCAGCTTCGCCGATAGTGTTGTGTCCCGCTGATAAGGACTGAGGGCTGAGGACTGAGTGATGAAGTCTGAGGTATAGGGGCGAATATGGATGTGCCAGCTCATGACGGAAAACGACACCTCATGGTCCCAGGAAGACAATTCATGACGGAAACCGACACGTCATGTTGAAATGGTCGGGCGCCAAGCAGGCTTTTTTGCTCAGTCCTCAGTCCTCAGCACTCATTACTTGGCTATTGACCCTGAACACTGAAAAAAATCATCTTGACAAAGAAGCCGGTGGAATCTAGCTTGATAATGAACATCATCACCCGTATTGAAATTGAAGACAAAAAATAAGCTCGAGACAAAGAGAGTAAAGCCAGAGAGGAGGATCTTATGGCACGTTCTGATAAAAATCGGTTTAAGACCATCATCGATCTTGAAAAGCTGAATCGCTTCAATGAAGAAGGGTGCCCGGCCTGTAACCGCAAGTTTGCATTAGGTGAACCGGTCGTGCTGGCATGCGGTGCCTGGGAAGGCGAGCCAAAGTATATCCATGAAAATGAAGCCGTGTTTGATGAAACCACAGCGACCTACTTCGAGCGCCGCTGTTATCAATCCCGCAAGGGAAAGGAAAACGGCTTTTAGATGGTTGTTTTGGCAGTGTCGAAGCGCCATGGAAAAAACGGCATATCGCGTTTTACATTCCACCCTTAGTCTATTCGTCCCATCAAATGCTCTCGCTGGGCATATTTGGCCATCCAACAGCATCAGAATTGCGATCTTCCTAAAAACCAGTTTAGCATATCGTCCTGCCGCTTAAGTTTTCACCCCAAATAGCCGATATAGACTTGGCATCTCTTTTGATTGGGGCTTGGGCCTAAGTTCTTATAATCATTATCGATAAATAAATTTCAGAATAGGCCTAACCCCATAAAAATCAAACTATACAGAGATCTGCATCCCTAAGAGGCAGGCAATGAACAAAAAAAAGCAGCGTATCAATCTGGACAGTATCGGCCTGGTCATTATCGGTTCGGGCGTTTCCTTCTTCTATTATTATTTTGAAAAGACGATCTTGGCCAGTCCCAGTCTGACCATATTTATTACCGTTGGTATCATCCTGCTCATCAGTCTGTTTACCCAATTGCTGATCAATAATATCAATCGATCCAAGGAAGCCCTGCGGGAAGCCAATGAAACCCTGGAGATCAAAGTCCGCGAGCGCACCGCCGAGCTTCGTGAATCCGAAATGAAATATCGCACGATTTTTGAAAATACCGGTGCGGCAACGGTTATCATTGAAAAAGATATGACCATTTCGCTGGCAAATTCGGAGTTCGTCCACATCTCCGGCTTCGAAAAAAATGAAATTGAAAATATCAAATCCTGGCTGAATTTTATCGATGAGAAAACCCAACGCAAAATACGCAATGGAGAGATCATTAAGAAACATCTGCAATTTGATCAGGTCCCTCCCAATTTCGAATGCAAATTCATCGATAAAGACGAAGCTCAAAAAGATATGCTGTGTTCCTTGGCCGCTATCCCGGGTTCCGATAAAAGTGTGGTTTCCCTGGCCGATATTACTGAACTTAAAGAGGCGGAGCGTCAGATTTATCACCAGGCTTTCCATGATACCCTCACCAACCTGCCGAATCGCGCCCTGTTTATGGAACATTTACACATGGCCGTAAAACGCGCCAAACGCCGTGATGAATATCGCTTTGCAGTTCTTTATCTGGATATCGACCGTTTCAAACTGGTGAATGACAGCCTCGGCCATAGCGTCGGCGACCGCCTCATAAGCGCCTTTGCCAACCGTATCCAGGAATCCCTCAGGGATATCGATACGCTGGGTCGCTTTGGGGGAGATGAATTTGTTATCCTGCTTGAAGATATCGAAAATAGTGAATATGCCAGCGGTGTGGCTGATCGACTGCAGTCGGTGTGGTATTAAATACCAGAGACTATGAGGAGGCCGAGGATATCATCCGGGATGCCGACGCCGCCATGTATCACGCCAAAGAAAACGGCAAGGCACAATATAAAATTTTCGATAAAACCCTTCACAAAAAGGCATTGCACCTGTTGGAAAGAGAAACGGATTTACGCAAAGCGATCCAGCGCGATGAATTTGAAAATCATTATCAGCCCATAGTGGATTTGCGGACCTCATCCCTGGTCGGGTTTGAGGCGCTGATACGCTGGAACCACCCCCAGCTGGGCCTTATTTATCCGGGCTCATTTATTTCGATTGCCGAAGAAACCGGGCTCATCGTTCCCATGACCCAGCTAATTGCCCAACGGGCCTGTGACGATCTATGCCACTGGCAGGATCAACTCCAGGATGAACTCAAACTCACCATGAACATCAATTTATCCAGCAAGCATTTTCTATCCCCCACCCTGCTGGAGGATATCAAAGAGATTCTGAATAAAACCGGTATGCCGCCCGACCAACTCAAATTAGAAATCACCGAGACAGCCCTCATGGAAGATGCGGATGAAACCATTCGCCTGGTTCATCGTTTAAAAGATCTGGGGTTAAAGCTGGTAATCGATGACTTTGGGACCGGCTATTCTTCCTTGAGTTATCTGCAACGCCTGCCCATTGATACCCTCAAGGTCGACCGCAGCTTTGTCTCAAGAATAACATCTGAGCCGGATGGTAACCGCAATATTGTCGAAGCGATTATTTCACTGGCCCATCGTCTGGAAATGATTGTGGTGGCCGAGGGGGTGGAAACCGAAGAGCAGTTTGCCATACTTCGGGAAATGAATTGCCAGTTTGGCCAGGGCTATCTGTTTTCAAAACCACTGAGCAAACCGATAGCCGATCAACTTATTGAAAACATCATTAAACTTTCTAAAGAAAACCCGGACGCTAACTTCTCTTTGCCGGCGATGCTGTCCAATTAAATCAATCCTACCCGATCCACACAATTATGCTATAATCAGAGCAACGGTTGACGAATTGCAGGCACTGGAGTAATGGAGTAGAGAAAATTTCGGGATGCAGATTTCGGATTGAGCCCTTTGGCAGTTGACGTTCAGTCGTCCGTTCGATCGTTAAATCCAAAATCCGAGATCTAAAATCTGAAATATGAATAGCTCCAGCACTCCAATGCTTTTGGATTTTTTCCTAAACCTTGAAAAGAAGACCTTATGAATCCCGAAACTCTATCAATGGAACAACTCGCCGGCCAACGCCTGATGGTTGGTTTTGAAGGAAAGCAGTTTAGTGCGCATTTAAAATTTCTTATCCGGAATTTAAAGGTTGGCGGGGTCATCCTTTTTTCACAAAATATCGAATCGCCCGATCAGGCCAAAAACCTGTGCGATGCGATGCAGGCGTATGCGCGGTTAAATGGGCAACCGCCGTTAATCATTGCCATTGATCAGGAGGGCGGCCAGGTCGCAAGGCTGAAAGAACCGTTTACGCAGTTTCCGGGAAATTCTGCCATGACCGATGTTGCCGATGCGGTCTATTTTGCGCAGACGACAGCGACCGAATTAGCTCAAGCTGGTATTAACATGAATCTGGCCCCTGTCATGGATGTCGCTTCTGAAGAAATCACCAGCATTATGGCCGCCAGATCATTCGGCCAGGATCCCTTTTGGGTTTCTAAACTGGGCCTGACGATAATTTCGCATCTACAGCAAAACAACATCATGGCAGTGGCCAAACACTTTCCCGGCATCGGCCGAACCGTCGTTGATTCCCACATTGATCTGCCGTCTTGCGAGTGCGACCTGGCCGAATTGGAATCTTGTGACCTCATCCCCTTTTCAGATAGTATCGAGCAGGAAGTCGCCGGCATCATGCTATCGCACGTGATATATAAGAAAATTGACCCTCGATGGCCGGCCAGTTTATCGCAACGCATTGCCCTGAAACTGTTGCGGGAGCGTATGCGGTTTTCGGGAATTTCGATGACCGATGACCTGGACATGGGCGCCATTAACAAGAATTATGATATGAAAACCGCCATCCGCCAAATCCTTCAGGCCGACGTTGACATGGTCTTGATCTGTCACCAAGGCCCCAATATTGAGATCGCCTATAAAGAGGTTTTAAAGCACCTGCGAGGCTCTCCTGAAATCGAAGCCATGGGCGTCGAATCGATGAAAAGAATTATGGCGCTGAAAAAAAAATATATCAAAATTTAGGGATTCCTAAATCCCTAAATTCCTGAATCTTTTAATTCGCTTTTTTGACGCGGCTGAAGACATCATCCGTCAACTTCGCATCGATTCCTGCTTTTATGCAGTGATAGCCCGCCGCCGCAATCATCGCCGCATTATCACCACACAGCTCGATGGAAGGAAGGTGGACTTTCAGGCCCCGGTCTTCGGCGGCACTCCGGACTTTGTGCCGCAAACCACTGTTGGCGGCCACTCCACCAACAACTGCGATATGATTACACCCCTTTCTTAATGCTGCGTTGATTAATTTATAGGCCAGCACCTCAACCACAGCTGCCTGAAATCCGGCCGCAATATCTGCTATTCGGGTTTTGTAATCGGATTGATGCTTGCCGATATAAAGGCGAACCGCCGTTTTGATCCCGCTAAAACTAAAATCAAAGTCAGATTTGTTCAGATACGGTCGGGTAAAGGCGATTTTATCGGGGTTGCCTTCTTTTGAAAGCCTATCAATAATCCCACCGCCTGGATATCCCAGGCCGAGCAACTTTGCGACCTTATCAAAGGCTTCTCCGACTGCATCATCGCGAGTCTGCCCCATCAGTTCAATTGCCGTGTGGGAAGTTACATAATAAATGCCGGTGTGCCCGCCGGATACCAGTAGCGCGACAAAGGGAAATGGCGGTGCCTCCGGTTCCAGAAACACCGAGTTGATATGACCTTCCAGATGATTCACTCCGACCAGTGGAATGCCCAGGGCATAGGCGTAAGATTTGGCAAATGAGAACCCCACCAATAATGCCCCGACCAGCCCCGGCCCGCGGGTTGCGGCGACGGCGTCTATTTGACTGGTTTTTATCCCGGAATCGCTGATCGCCGCATCTACGACCGGGACAATGGCTTCAATGTGCTTTCTGGAAGCCAACTCAGGAACGACGCCACCGTAACGATGATGGACTTCGATTTGAGAGGAAATCTTAGAGGATAAAACGAGGGATCCATCCTGAACGACGGCCGCAGCGGTTTCATCACAAGATGTTTCAATACCTAAAATATACAATCGTTTACTTTTTCTTTACGGATACTCTCCGAGCATCGGTCTTGCTGCCGACTCAACCCTTGCATAAGGCGCCAGCCGTCTGGCCTTCAGCAATCCAATCAAAAAAACGGCTTATCTTTTTAATCAAATTCGCCCGAATTGCCGAATTCGGGCTTTGTTCGCTTTTGTTTTTTACCATTGCTACTCCCAGACGAGGCGCTTGCCGGCCTGTCTACAATCTAGAATTTCACCGATAAGATAGGCATTTTCGTCCATTGCGTCAATGCGCTGCATGACATCCAAGACGGCGTAGTCGGGAACAACCAAAATCATTCCAATGCCCATGTTGAATGTACGGGACATCTCTTTTGCGGATATGTTACCGGCCTGTTGCAGAAAAGAAAAAATAGGCGGGATATCCCAGCTTTCATCCCGAATTAAGATGCTGCAGGCCTGAGGTACGATTCTCACAATATTATCCGATATACCACCGCCGGTAATATGCGCAATCCCATGAATCGGTAAATCTTTTAAAAGGCCGCTGATGGCAGCAGCATAAATCTTGGTCGGTGACAGCAATTCTTCACCAATGGTTTTACCCAGTTCCGCTACGTGCTGATCGACTTTGAGCTTGAGCACCTCAAAACAAACTTTGCGGGCCAGGGAATAGCCGTTGCTGTGGAGGCCGCTGGATGCGATGCCGACAAGTTTGTGCCCGACCCGTATCTCGGTTCCGTCGATAATCTTGCTGTTATCGACAACGCCTACGGTGAATCCGGCCAGATCATATTCATTGGTCTGGTAGAATCCGGGCATCTCAGCGGTTTCACCACCTATCAGGGCGCATTGAGCCTGTTTGCAGCCTTGGGCAATTCCCTTGATGATATCCGTGGCACGTTGATTGTCGAGCTTTCCCATTGAAAGATAATCGAGAAAGAAAAGTGGCTTTGCGCCTTGAACTATGATATCGTTGACGCACATTGCCACCAGATCTATGCCGACGGTATCGTGTTTATCCAGCATAAACGCAATCTTAAGCTTGGTCC
>WOR8_10001792_pt1 | contig 21558 bp, 19 predicted proteins | sample DeeMarSeWOR38_10_FD_19890 | JGI IMG/M metagenome (IMG submission 19890) | reverse complement strand
ATGAGAAGCAATCGCAAAGACTGGTGGTTTGTATTCAACTATATTTACCCACGCTAATGCCATAAAATTTGGTTTACCATTCACATTAGTCCCGATAATTGAGACGGGCATGGGGTATAAATAAACTCCTGGTCTTATTTTATTTTTTGTCATAATAATACATCTCTTTTCTTGATATGTTATTCATACATTTAAGGAATCTAAAAGGATTATAAAATATAAAACTTCGATTTTTTGGATTTATAATTCTAAATTCGTGGGTGATATATCAATTTAAAAGAAAAGGGTCATAAAATTAGAGTTTAATCCATTAGGTGTTGAAATTCGTAATTTCTTCTCTGGGGAAAAAATATAATCTGCACCAATAAATATTGTAATTAATAAAGTTAGACATGAGTGCCCGTGAAATATTTGGTTTGATTAAGAAGAAAAAGAATAATATAATTGGAGCAATTGTTGTTGTTACTGCTTTTATCTTGATTGTATGGCTTGGTAGTGCCTCTTTTTACTTCTAAGTAGTGATACATATTGTTGCTCTAATCTTTTTTAAGGTTATAAAAAGAGAATCATTCTTAGATATTTTAATATCAAAGTTTGCATGATTCTCCATTTTTTATTATTAGAGCGTTATCTACATTTTGTTTAAACCAGTTCGGGTTGTCAGTGTGAACAGGGATTATGGTCTCGGGATCGATAGTATCAATTGCCCAAAGTAAATCTTTTCTGGAAGTATGCCCAGAAGCATGATACCCTTTCTTGAATGTTGGTTTAGGTTTTCCATGATCATCAACAATATCAAAACCGTAAATTTTGAAACCAAAATATGTGAGCCAATTGTATAAGCGAACAAAGTCGAACTCGCTTTCTTCTTCAAAAGCTTCGCTAGATGAATAAATATAAGTTCCATTTTTCGGTTTAATGTCTAATAAGTTTTTGATATCAAATAGCGAAAAACACAACACGTAATTCTCAGGATTGCTTGAGATCTCCTTAGGATCAACATAATGAATATCAGATTTCCCTTTCAAGTATAGATCTTCCCAATTCCGTTTGGTTGACCGTAACTCGCCAAACACTAGGAGATCGTCAGTTTTATTTACGTCTTCAGCGTTTTCAATTGCGGATAGTAGATAGGCATCTCTGGAAGTAATAACAAGAGATCTCCCGATTCCATCTGAAATTTTTCGAAATGTTTCAAGTCGTTCAAAATTCCTAGCAGAAAAGTCTGTGATAATAAGTCCTTTTGCTAACTCAGCAGTTCTTCTGCAATTTTCATACACGATATCTTCTGATTCACTAATATCTTTTTTAGCTGCTCTTGTGCCTTCTATAATAAGGATTGAAGCATCTTTTGCTTCGCGAATAAATTTTTCGCTTTTTTTCCCCCTTTTCCCATGTAAACGAAAATCACCAGTATATACAATTGAAGTATCTCCTGATATAATAAAACCTGTAGCACCATATATCGAATGATCTACCTCAAAAGGTTCTATATCAAAGGAAAGGGAGAAGTTTTTGAGCTGAGTTATATTCCCTTCTTCTAATTTTTTCCTACTTTTTAAATAAGTTCCCATAAAATCTGTAAGATTATCAGAAAAAGGATGAGTTAGAACAAAATCTCTTCCAACATCCTTAGTTTTATCAGTTTCCAGAATTCTACCGTCTTTTTTGGGCTTTTTTAATGAATAATAAACAACATCAGATCCAAGTGCAGGCGTTGAACAATCTAATATTCCTTTAAGGAGCATTAGGGTAGTAGGAGAGCATATTATTGGATATTCAGGGTTGAGCAACCCGATATTACCAAAATGATCCATATGTGCGTGACTTAATAAAATAGCTTCAACCTTCAATTTGGGAAAAGAGGAGATGTTGTAATCTAAGGGAATTAGATCTTTTCGATAAACATTAAGTTTAGGTATTAAGTTAAGCTGAAAAAGGTCATAGATTCCTCTTATAGAACGAGAAGACAAAAATTCTTGGTAGTATACTCCATATTTCTTGAAATTCATACCGAAATCAAGAAAAATTCCTTTTCCATTTTCCTCAATAAAGATTTTATTTCCGCCAATTGTATTAGCACCATCATAAATCGTTATAGATGTCATTTTCATCAAAAAACAGATATGAAAGGAGATTAATTTTTATATCTTAAGTCATTAAAAGGAAATTCATTCTCTTTAATATACGTATAAGGGATCTTTTTATCTAATCAGACAGAAGTATTAAACGCAATTTACTAATTTGTTAAGTGCCTAAACTATAAGAATATACTTTAAATAGATTAAAAGATGATAATAAAAACATGTCCTCTGATTTTAGACCTAAGAAAGAAATTAGTGATTCAAGTAGATCTTCCAGATTTCTGGAACTAGTAATTTATATTCTATTTTTCTTCGGACCTTTAACAGGGAACGTTATTGTAGTGCTATTTCATACGCTTGCAACAGAATTCAGTGTACCACAAAGCTCGATCCTTGTTGCCATCCCTGCCTTTATGTTTCCATTTGCGGTCACTCAACTTTTTTCAGGAGCTATTTCAGACATCAAGGGAAGATTCCCAGTATTATTATTTGGATTAATTTTGTTTGGTGTTGGGATGATCTTAGCCGCTTCATCAATTTCAATAGAGATGTATGCTGTAGCAAATATTTTAAGCGGAATAGGGTTTGGTTTTATTAATCCCGTGCTAATTGCTTTGATGACAGATATTACAGCTCCCCCCAACATCCCTAAAAAAATGGGATATCTTGGTGCTAGTGCTAATCTGGGAGTGGGAGTGGGTCCTGTAATTGCCTCTCAAATGATATCAATTGGGTGGCGATCAATATACATTCTTTTTATCGCAATTACCGTTTTTGGGTTTTTCTATTTGATAACTATAAAACGCCCCCCTCAAAAGGTTTCCTCAGAAATAGGAGTCAAGACGCTATTTTCACAACTCTCTGTTGAATTACGAAGATTGGTGGTTGTAATAATGATATTTTCATCCTTTCTAATATCACATACTTACTTAGCACTTAATATTTGGACATCTAGGGTACTCTCAGGACCCCCACCCGTGATAGAGGAGAGTATCGTAGGTTTCATATTAGGAATAGCAGGAGTTGGGGCTGCGATAACAGGAGGATTAACAGGGTTAATTATTAAAAAAAAAGATCCAGCAATCCCTTTAATTATTGGATTTATCCTAATGTTCGTCTCCCTAGCAGTTTTATTGTTAATTGGTGATATTACTCAACCACAAGTATTTATATATTTAGCAGTAGGATGGATAATTGCTGGACTAGCAGGGGGAATATTATTCCCCGCAATTACATACTATAGTCAAATTCTTTCACCAGAAAGGCGTGGAGCATTAGCTGGGCTACTTACTGCCGGTTATTTTATAGGAATTGCATTAGTTCCTACTACTCTGGCACCGATCTACTCTAAGTTTGGGGTAACCGGGATATATCTTACCATTTTAGGAATATCTATTCTTTTCGTTATAACTGTAACTTTATTATACTTATTAGCACGACGAGTTAATAGAACTGAAGTCCCACACTAATCTAAAATTAACCTCATGAAATTCTATATAGTATGAATTAAGATTTCATTTTGTGTGGTTTTTTTAATCTTTTTTCTTTCAAGTTTAAGGATTCCTTTTCTCCTTGAATAATCCTAAAGACATTTTTCTTGTCCTCGTTTTCTTTTAAAGCTTTCTCGAGTTTTTCTTCTAACTCTTCATCGGAGATGTTATTTTCGTTCACAATGTTAAAAGAGAAAAAGAATAATATAAATTTTATTTAATTTTTTTACTGGAATTTCGACAAATTCCAATAGCTTGTAGATCTTAAGCTTTTATCATTACTAACAGCATTTTGAATTTTTCTTTAGCCTGTAATGCATGTGGTTCATTGGCCGGCATTATTATCATTTCCCCCTTCTTCACAAGATGTGCTTGTTTAGAAATAGAAATTTCTGCCTCTCCATCAAAAATATATACTAGTGCATCAAATGGAGCGGTATGTTCACTTAATCCCTGTCCTTTATCTAAAGAGAATAACGTAACCGTCCCAATATTCTTATTAATTAAAGTTCTGCTTACAACGGAGCCATCTTGATAAGCCAACATTTCATCCAAATTAAACACTTGAGCTAAGAGTTCCTTTTCACTCATATATCTCTCATTTTTTATAATTTTTTTGTTCCTAACTTAAAAAAAGATAAGGTCTATATATATTTAAATTCGAACATGTTTCCAAAAGTGATGTCTGTATAAATATCAGAAGATCTCTAAACATTTTTAAATTAAAAATTGTATTTATTTTTATATTACAAGAATTTTCATATGAGTGAGTGGGATGCAATTATATAAGATTGGGGAGCAAGGAGAACTAGTCAACTTGGATCTTTTAAGTTTTGAAGAAACAGATGTGTATCTTGTGGATGATGAAGAAAAGAATACAATCTATATTTGGGTTGGATTTAGCGTTGATCAAACCAAGAAGGATATCACGGCTAATATAGCACGAAAAATTGATAAAGAGCGTGGGGGATCTGCAAAAATCCTCATCATGAAGGAAAAAAGAGAGTATGGATCATTTTTATCTATGATGGATAGCTTCAGGAAGGGTTTGATTCCGGGAAAGAGTGTAGAGAGAAGACCTGAGTTTGTGTTTGATACCCCTCCAGAAAGTATCGTATCAATAGGACTCGATGGTACACTTGAAAAACGAGAAGATAGCACTGAAACAAAAATCAAAAATTGGCTACAACAAATTCACGATTATCGAGGCCCATGGACTGATTTAGAAGAAGAAAAACCAGCTCAAGCAGCTAGTTTCGTTAGACTTGATACGACATCAGATAGTGTTGAAATCAAGGAAGATATCGAATTAGAAGAGGAATCGTATATAGAGGAAGATATCGAACAAGAAGATGAATCAGATTTTAAAACTCACATAAGGGAAGCAGCGTATTTTCTTTCCCTGAAGAAATATTCTTATGATGATCTCTGCTGGTTACTTGCAGAAAAGATTCAAAAAATGAGTCTTAAAATGCCTTCTATTGAAGATATTAAGAGAAAAGCAGAAGATGTATTCCGTTCCTCTTGTAGTTATGATGAATTATGCTGGTTAAATGCGGAAATGGATCATCTAATCGAAAAAAACTATCTTGAGTAATGACGGGAAGGAGAAATAATGCCAATATTAGGAATTGATTATGAAAAATGCACAAATTGTAAAAACTGCTTATATTCATGCTATTATATAAGATATGACAGGCAAAATGATAGAGTCAACTTTGAAGACCCCTATAATTTCTGTAACTTGTGTGGACACTGTATTGGGAAATGCCCTGTTAATGCAATTTCTTTTAAAGATTTTGGAGAGACAATTGAATTCGGGAAAGGTACGAAAGTTTATGATTTAATTCCTTATGATACATTGCATAAATTTATGAGCGGGAAGAGATCTATAAGACTGTATAAAGCGACGAAAGTTCCACGAGAAGTTATGAAAAAGATTGTTGCGACCATGAGTTATGCTGCTACAGGGGGAAATGTTCGTAGACTGAAATGCCTTATAGTCTCTGATGATGAAAAAATAAAAACACTATCAGATCTTATCATTGATGAAATGCTCTCAGATCCAGCAACAACTGAGATATATAAGCAAGGTTTAAAACTCATGAGAGAACGAGGTAGAGATCCTGTTTTTTATAAAGCACCACATTTAATTATTCTTTATTCAAATTATGATTTTGATGCCATGAACTCCACAATCGCTCTTACTCAGGGGATGCTTAGTGCTCAATCGTTAGGATTAGGATCATGCTGGATTGGGATGGCACATTTGTTTTTAAATAATAAGAAGCAAGTTAAGAAAGATCTTCTTGGTATCGAGGATAGAGTGTGGGGTGTTATCATTTTAGGATATCCTGCTGTAAAGTTTTATAGAATTCCTCCTCGACCCCTAATGGAAACTAGAGGATTAGAAGAATTGAAATAGATAAAAATGAAATTTATTTAAATTTTTATTTAGTTTAACCACAACAGGTGTTACCTTGTGGATTTTTTAAACGAGCTCGAGCATCCCATAGGCATCCACATCCTTTACGTTCCTGTAAAAGAATCGCCATAGCAGGACAATTCCTCTTGCAAGCACTACATTCGGTACATCTCTCAGGTTCTAAAATCTCGAATTTTCCATTATTATCTGGTTGAGGGATACCGAATGGACATACTTCACCGCAAACTCCACATCCTGTACAGAGATCGGGAGATATTGATATTTTTGGGAGATTTATTGTAATACTTATCGATGCTGGTTTTAGGGTTATACTAAGCACATCCTTTTTTTTTTTCTCTAAGTAAATTTTAGTTTTGATCTTATTTATGTTATATGATTATCTAAAATAAAACAAGTCCGACAGCAACAAGAATGATTCCGATGATGAGCATGGGAAGGTGAATTTTTCTGAAAGTCGGATATTCTTCTTGAATCTCAGCGGGGCTAGTAATCATCGAATATCCACTAAAGCTCATTGTAGAGAAAAATGCAAGCCAGAAGAAAAAACAGATATTCAATAGAATAAGTAGAAAAGATTGATGAAGTATCCAAGTTATCCCACTCAGCAAAACAATATTCATTATTCCAAAAAAGATTCCTTTTATAATAAACTTCCTCGTAAACTTCGTTAGAGGGAAAAGAAAAGCTATTAACCCATTGGCAATTATGATCCACATCCAAATTTCACCGATTCTCCACGATTTACCAAACCAGAATGGTGTTACCAAGCCCAATCCTAACAGAAGTATTAGTAAAGCGAGTGTTGGCCATAGAAAGATTTTTCTCAATAAGAAAGTTGTATGGGTCATAAATGCTCTTAATCGGTGAAATGATGTAAATTTAGCAAGTTTCCATTTGTCTGGTTTCTTTGCAGGTCGTGTTTTTATAAATTCTGGTAGAAATTTTGCCCACACAGGCCCAAATAAGATATTAAAAGGAAATGAGGGGGATTCACTCTTAATCAATGGAGCAGCAACACCCCCCGCTGCGAGTTGGGGAAGAATCAACGTTTTTCGAGTTGTAATTTTATCAATCCCGGTTGCTTCAACTGCTTCAATTAATTGCTTATTTCCAAAATCATCTCCTCTGGCAGCGCACCAGACATTAATACCCCTCGAATCCACGCATAATACCCATGCATCGAGGTCTTTGAGTGCCCTCATAACTTTAATATAAGTAAATAGATAATTAGCGGTTACTATAATAGGAGATTTCTCATCAGGTTTACCAGACTTGTAAATTCCTGGTTCAATAGGGACGAGATCTGTTTGTCCTGTAAACATACATCTATAAATTTGCATTTGTGAAAGAAATCCCTTGAATTTTCTCTGTGGGGGACAATAGTATCCCGGTTCTTTATCTTCTTCAATATCTCGTTTTACTAGTTCAAGAGCTTTAATTGAACCATGACTCCAATTTCTTTCCTCCACAACATCAAATCCTATAGGTGCTAAGTAATTAAAAAACCACTTTACAACAGATGTTGTTGGGAGTCTTAGTCTTCTTAGTTTTATCCTATACCACCATCTTTTTAATTTGAAGCTTAATCTCCAGAATCCTGAAGGAATAAACTCCGCGGCAAGCAGTAATTTCCCTCCCGATTTAAGCATTTTCCATGCCGTTCTTAGAAAAATTTGTTGCTCAAATGGTCTTAGCTCCGAAAGCATAAACGTACTAACAATAATGTCCTTCGATTTATCCTCTATAGATAAATCTTTAACAGTTCCCATTTGATAGACTAGTTCAACCTCTTTTTCTGAAGGGTAATTTTTCATAGCAGCGTTAATCATTTGAAAATTTTTATCGATTGCTAAGATTCTATTCCCTTCTAAGGCCATCTTAACCGCGAGTGTTCCGGTACCACAACCAACTTCTAAAATAGAATGATTTGTCCCAATTCGGTCAATTACCCACTCTTTAACTTCATTATTTACACCTTTAGTTAATGCGGTAAAATTTTCATCGTATGTCTCTGGTTCAAGTTCCAACTTACGCATAAAGGTTACAGCGATAGTGATCACTTCTTCTTAACAAATTTTCAGGTTAATTTTAGAAATGATATATTCTATTAGAAAATTTCTTGAAAAAATGAGAAAAATTGGACTATTCAATATTTTTAAATACTTGTATATCTTAAAATAGTTGTTAGACTATATTAATAGGTAATTATAATGGGAGAAAGTGAAGATACTAAAGAAGAAATTTTTTGGAAAAATAAGATAAAACAGCATTGGAAAGTTTTAGCTGTTGTAATTGCTGCGGGAATATTAATTATAACGGGGCTTATCGTAGTGGGTATTTGGTTCATAGAAAGCTCTCCTATCGGATCTTTTGGTTCTGCGACTTTAGGACAATGGAGCTTAGACATGATTGTTGCCTTTGCAATTTTACTATTCCTCTGGGAATTATTAATTGTAGGTGTTCCAACGTGCCTATTCTTTGGAGTAGGAGGATATCTATGGTGGCGAAGATTACCTGAAGAAGAAAAACAAGAGATAAAAGGGCGAGATAAAGGGAAGAAAAAACATACAAAAGAAAAAGTCGGTGGCAGTGGAGGTGGAGGGCTTCTAATGTTTATTGCTTTCTGTCTCTATCATATAATAATGGGAAATTATTACACTGCTATTGGCCTTTACTCTTATTCATTCTGGATTTACTCCTATCTTTGGACAATAGCATGGATGGCAATAGTACTAGGAGGTCTTGCCATTATTATCCTTACCATAGTATATTTTGCAGTATGGAGAAAGAAAAAAGAGTAATTAAAATCTAATTTTTTTTTTATATTTTTGGTTGAAATACTTTTTTGTCTATTAAATCTAAGAGAATTTCAGCATCTTTTATTTGAAAACCCTTTTTAGTGTAGAGCATATAAGAAACAAAGAAGTAATCGGTGTTCTTCATTTTCATAATATCTTTTGCTCGGTTAATCATCGCTTTCTCATCTGAAGAAAGTTTTATATCTTGGGGATTCAGTTCCAGAGGGTAAATTAGAGTTGTTTCAAGGTGTTTATTAAGTAGTACCTTAATATCTTGGAATTTATCAATGTTTCCAGTGAAATGTGCTAAATCTTCGCCATATTGTTCATCAATGTCGTATGATAATTCTTTAACTGAATCCAAAAAATCTTGGGAAGGGTTTTCTTTCATTATAAGTAAAATCCTAAAATTTTTAAATTCAGACATTATAATTTTGGACTCTTGGTATTCTAATTTTATTGTCTGGGATTGTTCATTAGCTCCAGTTAATTCTATACCAAAATTTCGTATAGCCTCTAAAAAGCCGGTAATAAGGGCTGCATCATCTATACCCTCTCCTGCTATCATCTGCTCATAAATGTTTAAACCAGTTCGTTTTTCAATGATAATAAAATATTCTAAGTTTACTACGTCCATGTATTTGTTGTATATTTTCTTCCTCATTTCCTCATGAATTCTTTTCGATCGTTTTGCGATTTTATAAGATGAAATACTTACAGCTGTTATAATACTTATCCCAACAATAATTATGAGAATATATATAGGATCTAAAGAAAACGGAACATGTACTTGGAACTCCTGAGTTTCAATACCAGCATTCTTCCCATCAAACCAGTAAACATAAGCTTTGTAAACTCCCTCGTTTGGATTCGCTGATAATGTATAGGAAAAGATTATTTCGTCAGAGGTAACTTGAGTAATAGAATGAGTCTCATTATATTGTGTGAAGCCTAAGGAGTTTATTAACACATAAGTTAGGTTTCCGGGGTTAACTGGGGGCAAAACGGAGAAAGCTAATTCTTGATATGGTTGAAATGTAGTTTTTGGGATATTTAAAGATAACCCCACATTAGGTGAGTTAGCGAAAATTTCCCATGTTGCCCCAGATAATATTGTACTATTAAGGATTAAAATATAATAATCGATTGTGTTTATAATAACTTCTGAAGTAACATTAAATCCATTCCGCATGATTGAAAAATTATACCATAAATTAGGATAGGTAAACCTTACTGAATAATTGGAATAGATTGGTTCAATATTCGGAGTTAATACCCAACTATTGGCAGAATTTTCCTTAATTATTATTTGCCCTTCAGAGGAAATGGTATTTTGAATATTAATTAAATAGCTTATATTGAAGATTAAACCAATAGAGCGATTAGTAATAATATCAAATTTTAATAAATTCCCATCTGGGATGAGCGTTTCATTTATTAAGAGATGTCCAGTTCCCTCGGCTACTCCATCTAAAATAGCGTATGGAGAATCATTAAAGACAGCAGTCATATTAATATCTTCAGGATTAAAAGAACGATTAACTCTTTGAACTAATTTGTATAAAAAGGGTTTCCCTACCGTTTCCTCAGACCAAGTGCCATCGTATACTGCGGTATGTAATTCAGGATTAATTGTACTGCTATCGTTATAAAACCAGTTATATGTTGATTTATCAGCGGGGAAGGTCAGTTCAGATCCATTTATTACTAAATAGTAATTTCCTGTGGGGAGAAAAACTTCATTTTCAAAAGTCTGTAGGTGCCACCCGGGTGTAGAAATATTTATCATCGTACTTCCTAATACATTTTCATCTGGAGAATTGGTACCCCCATCATATCCTTGTACCTGCACATAAACGGGTTTGACTTGAATTCCTGTCATATACCCGTAGATATAAACTCCGAATATTATTGTAGGTTCGGTAACATTGATTTCTACCCCGTACCCTTGCTTCCCTTTAGAATCTATTATTTGAATTGATTGCCCCTTTTCTTCAACAGAAATAATTTCCTGTCCAAGCTTAATGTCACTAAAATTTACCCATAGATTAGTTAAATTCCATGTTTCTGAAGGTAAAGGTATTTCAATGGAATTAATACTCTCATTTAAGCTAAAAACCTCTGAATATTCAACCATATCAAATTTTGCAGGAATTGGCGCTATATCGTTATTTCCTTGAGCTTGAGTAAAAACTATTTTCTGAGTAAGGTTTATTAGAAATATTGAAAATAAGAGGAAAATTATTATAGAAAAAGTTCGAAATTGATTTTTCATTTTAGAATTAATAAAAACATTCTAATTTAAATTTGTGGAGGATCTACTTGTGCGTTATAATGACTTGAACTAAGATAGGTAACGTTTATGATTTTTAAGTATTTTTACGTTAAAGAAACGATGCTCTTTTTTTTCCTTACTCTCTGTTTTCTTTACTCTCTCTTTCTCTTTCTTCTCTCTCATCTCTTTTCTCTTCTTCTTTTCTTCTCCTTTCTCTTCTCTCCTCTCTTTTCTCTCTGTCATCCTCTGCTAATTTAAAGATTTCCTTGTCGATTAAGTTTAAAAAGCTTTCTACATCTTTAGGGCTACACTCTTGTTCGGGTAGTAAGGAATGGGCGTAAAAATAATCTTTATTTTCAGTTTTCATTAAATGCACTGCCTTATTCACTAATTCTCTTTCATTTTGCCCAATTCTGACGTTGCTAAATTTATCTATTTCTGAGAGTTTTAACGGATAAATAAAGTGGGGATTTACATGCCGTTTAAGTAAATCCTCAATACCTTTAAAAGGAGCAATATCTCCATTAAATTCATCAATATCATCACCGTAATTCTGGTAAATATCATATGCTAATTCTTCGATTGAGTATAAGAAAAACCTAGACGGGCTTTCCTTCATTAATAACATCAATCGAAGATTTACGAATTCACTCATTAAAATAATTGAACCTCTATATTCTAGCCTTATTGTTTGAGATCTATCTTCCACCCTCATAAGTTCAATCCCAAAAGTGTGAATTGCTTGTAGAAACCCAGATATGAGTTCAGCATCAATTTCTCTTCCCGAAAAATTTTGTGTGTAAACATTTAGTCCCGATTTCTTGTCGGTGACCATCATATAATCAAGATTGAGGGCATCAATACATTCACTAGTAGTCTTTTGTTCTTTTTCAATACGTTTCGCACTCATTTTCTTATATGTGCGATATGATACTACACTTATTACTGAAAGTCCGACACTAACACCTGCTACAATAAGAATTATCACCCATGCTGGTAAAGGAGGGGGAGGAGGGGGAGGAATTTTCTCCACCTCAAATTGCTCACTCTTAAATCCTGCATCTGTATTATTATTCCAATAAATTTTGGCAATATATATGCCTTCAATTGCAGTGCTAGGGATAGGATATTGAAAGAGCGTTTCCGCAGAAACGACTGCTTTTACTGTTTTATTATCTTCAAAGCCATTGGGATTAATTAACGCAAAAGTTAAATTTCCCTCAATTATAGGGGCATAAACATAGAATTGCAGTATTTCTTCGGTAAGCCATTCCTTATCGGGGAAATATAATGTAAAATTTATATTTGGAGATGTAGCTGTAACCCTCCAAGTTGCTCCGTCCAAGATGGTGCTATTAGGGAGAAAAATTTTATTACTTAATTCATCCAGGATGATATCCGAATTCAGGTTATCCCAAGTTAGACCAGTTTTTCGAAAAACTGTTATGTTTTGCCAACTCGAGGGATATGAAAACTCTACAGAATAATTTTTAAATGATCTCTGAATATCGGGTTCTAAGCTCCATTCAATTTCAGAACTCCCATTAATAAAAGCACTTGCGGGAGTATTATAAGAGTTTTGTAGCTTTAAATTAAAACTAGTATTAAAAATTAAGTTATGTGGTTTATTATGATGAATAGGGACGGTAAAATTTTCTGCTTGGACAGAAAAAGTTAGATTTGCATTCAAACTGCCAGAACCAAAAGCTATTCCATTTGAAATTGGATAATTAGTCTCACCAATCTGAGCAGTCATATTAATCTCGTCTGGATAAAATTCGGTAAGAATTTTTTGGTCTAGTTTATATAGGAAAGGTTCTCCAGTAATCCCATTTGTCCAAAAACCTCCGAGATGGACCCAAGTATAAAAATTTGGATTTTTTGGATTAATATCATTATATCCCCAGTAATACTTTGCTGCATCTGAGGGGAGCATTTCTGAGCCATTGATGACTAAATAATAATAACCCACTTGAAGGGAAATTGGACTGGAAAAATTCTGAATATGCCATGTTGATTCACTTGTTATATTAATTAAAGTAGAACCATATATTGTATTATTAGGTTGATCAGAAACGCTATCATATCCATTTATTTGTACGTAAATGTCTGTTGTTGTAGCTGTCTTAGCAACAAGTCCATAAATGTGAGCACCATAAATTTCTGTTGGTTCAGTGACATTTATTTGAACTGCATATGCTTTTTCTTGTTTATCTAAAGGTTTAGTAGGACCGCGAACCTCATCCTCTATTCCATAAATATTTCTCTTAAATTTGATATCTGTAAAATTAAGTTCAATATTAGTCAAATTCCATGTATCTGGAGGAATTGTAAATTCTAGATTACTCGTATTTAATATTTGTCCTTGCTGTTCCCCGAATTCTATGAAATTAAAGGCAGAATAAACAGTTAGACCGTCATCATCAATTTGTGCAGTGGAAAAACTTATTAAATTAAAAAAATTGAATATAAGGATACAAAAGATAACCAAATTGGCTAAATACAGTGAATCCCTTGAAATTTTGTTATGACTTACCCTCAACCCAAACAAACTCGATAAAGTATCTAATGTTAAATAATCATAACTATGCCTTTAATTATCTAATGTTAATAATTTATATATAATTATTTAAAACTAAGGAAAAAATCTATAAAATCTCAAAAAAACTAGTTAAGTACCTCTAAGACTGCTTGAATAATAACTTATTCTTTTGCATTAGAATTAAAACAAAAATAGACCAGCTAGAATCATAGACAATTGCAATAATAAAAATAGAAATAAATTCTCGCATTTGCTGGGTCGTTAGAATTCCGGAAATTATCACCAATCCTCGAATTAGGATATTGATTAGAGGAATGAGTTGATACCGCTCTAAATTTCTTGATGAATAAAGTAATAGAATTCCATATCCAATTAGAAATGATCCTGCCATTTGTGCAAAAATAGGTGTATTTAATATCCCAGCTTGTTCAAAAATTACATTTAAAAAAAGAAATAGTATGCCTATACAGATTTCAACAATACCGCCTACGATTATCAAATATTTAAGGATAAGTTTTGAATTCATATTGACATGTAATTATAATATTTTATGTATATTTCATCATTACTAAGATTTCTTGATATATAATGAAATAATATAAAAAGAAGTAAAAAAAAATACTATCTAGTGCTTAACAATATCTATGAATTCAACTTTTGAAGCAGAAAAGCAAAATTTTTGCCTAAATTCTTAAAAGTTTGTATTCCTTCAGCGTCTTTTTCCATACCATTTGCATTTACTACGTTAGGATTTACACCGAGATTCCAATAGCTTGAACCAACAACAAACATCTGACTAATTAAGAAAAAATAATTTATACTCGAGAAAACGTGAGCTGCTCCAGCTCTTCGTACTGCTACCACACAGGCACCAACTTTATGTTTGAAGAGATCCCCATTAACTTTATTGACTAATCCCGCTCTGTCGATTAAGGCTTTCATTCTAGTGGTGGTATCTGCAAAATAGGTAGGTGAACCTAATATAATTCCATCCGCTTCAATCATCTTTGCCAGATATTCGTTTAATTTATCTGTCTTAACTGCACATTGCTTATCTCTGTTCTGAGCACAGCGATAACAAGAGATACATCCTTGAATTTTATCCATGCCCATCCAGACATACTCTACATCAATCCCTGCATCCTTAAGTTCATTCGTTACGATATCTAAACAATAACGTGTATTGCCTTCATCTCTAGGGCTTCCATTAAATACTACGACCTTCATGTTTCTTACCTTATTTAGTTTAGATATGAAAGTCAAACATTACTAAAGTAGTTTTTTGGGGTAGTAAAAAGCTTATTTATTTCAAAAAAAAAGAGTTAGGAATTGAGTTTTTTGAGTACATAGGCCATATTTCTTCCTAAGTTTTTGAATGTTTGGATTCCTTCTTGATCTTCCAATACTTCACCAGGATTTCTCCCAATACCCATATTCCAATAAGTACTCCCTACTACAATCATTTCTTTAATAAGAAAGAAATAGTTAATGCTTGAAAAAACATGGTTCGCACCTGCTCTTCTGACAGCAACAACGGCGGCACCAACTTTATTTTTAAGGTATCTCGAAGTTGCATATCCCGCTCGTTCAATCAATGCCTTTGTGCTAGTAGTTAGATCTGAGAAATATGTAGGAGAACCGATAATTATCCCCTCGGCGTCCATCATTTTTTGAATATACTCATTCATATTATCCCCTGTAAGAACACATCTTTGATCGTTGTTTTCAATACATTTGTAACAAGCAGTACATCCTTGCATTTTTTCCATACCTATCCACACATATTCACATTCAATCCCCGCTGATGTTAATTCTCCCATTACAGCATTTAAGCAATGATAAGTATTCCCCTCCTTTCGAGGACTCCCATTGAAAAGTACTACTTTCATTTTTATTTATCTCTATAATTATTGTTAACGATTTGTTTTTTAATAATTATTTAGATCCTTTTAATCCTTATAACTTCAATGCTCGTTATTTAAAGAGGAAATAATGCAAAAGAATAAAATCCTAAATTACCTAATCTTCCATAGATAAATCAAATACTCTAGCTACATTAATGAAAAGACGACCTGAATTACTAATACCTATTCAAGATTGGAATTCTCTAAATAATATTAGCGGTTTAGCTGATGCAATTTATTTTGGCGTGCAAAAGTATAATATGAGAAAAAATGCTCGAAATTTTGAGAAAAAAGATTTAAATAAAATAGTAGAATTTTGTAAGCAGCAGAATCCACCGCTGAAAACCTATCTTACGACTAATATTTTAATTTATGATACAGAGTTAAAAGATTTGGAAATGCTAATATCAGATGCTAAGAGTGCCGAGATTGATGCCATTATAGCGCACGATATTGCTGCAATCCAAATCGCTAGACGGAATGATATGGAGTTTCACATCTCAACGCAAGCTAATATATCGAATATTGAAAGTGCCAAATTTTTTGAGTCTTTAGGAGCTAAAAGAATTATTTTGGCTCGAGAATTATCACTAAAACAGATTAAATTAGTCAAACATCATTTAACGAGAACTGAAATCGAGTGTTTTGTACATGGATCGATGTGTACTTCAATATCGGGAAGATGTTATTTTTCTAGCACAATATGTGATTCAGAAGAGTTTTCCGCGAACCGGGGTAATTGTACTCAACCTTGCCGAAGAGAATGGACTGTAATTGATGATAGCGATAATGAATTTATTTATGATGGTCAAATGTTTCTAAATGCAAAAGATTTATGCATGATAGAATATATCCCTGAGCTGATAGGAGCAAATATCGATGCTTTTAAGATAGAAGGACGTATGAAGGATCCTCTTTATATTATGGTTGTAGCCGAATGTTATAAGGAGGCTATAGATGCTTTTTTTGATAATACATTTACAAAAGAAAAAGCAAATAAGTGGCTTGAACGTCTATCGCATGTATTTAATAGAGGTTTTCACACAGGTTTTTATTTTCATAGGCCTACTTTTGAGGATATCGAAATAAAGGGAAGGGGAAATATCTCTCCTTATAGATTGCATTATATAGGAAAGATTCTGACTTATGATGCAACAAGTAAGTCCGCAAATGTTCTCCTTGAAAGTCTAGAAGTTCCTTTAAAAATAGGAAATGAAATCCTTATCCGAGGGTCTTCAACTAACCTAATTGAAAGTATTAAAAAGATGATATATAAAGGAGAGAAGATTAACAGTATAGTACGAAAGAGAGAGAGTAATCCCGTGAGATTTAACTTACGAGTGAACAAGGAAGTTAAACCGAACGATAAAATTTATATTCTCTCCAAGAATTAAACATTACGATGAATTTCGAAGAGAAGAGGAAACAGCTTGTTGAAGGCTTAAGGAAGAGAAATTATGTAAAAACCCCAGAAGTTGTAAAGGCGATGAGTACTGTTCCTAGGCATAAATTTATACCAAAAGAAGCAGAATCTTCTGCTTACATAGATTCTCCATTATCGATTGGATTAGGTCAAACAATAAGTGCCCCCCATATGAATGCTATGATGTGCGAATCACTTGAATTAAAAGAGGGTGATAAAGTTTTAGAAGTAGGAACCGGTTCAGGTTACCATGCTGCGCTATGTGCTGAAATCGTTGCCCCTAGTACCTCATCTAATCCAGGTCATGTTTATACAGTTGAACGACATAAAGAATTAGCTGAAAAAGCTGAAAAAAGCCTTGAAGAAGCAGGTTATAGCAATCGAGTTACAGTGGTATGTGGTGATGGCACCTTAGGTTATTCTGAAAAAGCTCCTTATGATAAGATCTTAGTGACTGCCGCTTCTCCAAAAAAAGTTCCACCTCCGCTCCAACAACAATTAAATGAAAACGGAATTCTATGCATTCCAGCAGGTTCCAAAAATTTTGGGCAAGACTTGTACATCATCAGAAGACACGGGAATAACTATGATAAAAAGAAAATCCCAGGTGTTCGTTTCGTACCTTTAATAGGAAAATATGGTTTTGAATCTTAGACCAAGGCTTTTTTAAACTTTTTTTGAACTTTTATTAATTTTTCTTTCTTTAATTGGTCTCTAATCCTTTGGATATGGGTTGATCTTTGAATGCACGCACGTAAATGAGAATTAGAACAACTCCAATTGCGAAACCTATTTTCAGTGTTACACTCCATAGGATTTGATTATTCTTCTTTAAATCAGATATAGTAAACCTCTATAATAGTCTTATAAATACAACTATTAGTAGGTTATGGTATTCGCTAACAATAAGATTTGATAGATTAATTACGATATATAATCAATTTGTTGAATTGGGTTATATTTATAAAATCTGGGAAATAAAAATTTGAGAATAACAAAGCAAGGAAAAACTACTTCTTAAATTTTTTATTCAGTTTTTCTTCTAATAGTTTTTTTCTAATTTTTTTAATATGCCCATTGTTTTCGATATTTTTTTTCACAGAATTGTTGGTATAATTCCAACCGTTCCGTTTTCCAGTGTGATTAGAAACCATGTTCTTGAAAACTGAATATTTTTTTTCGAGTTATAATTTCTATTAGACCCTTAATATATTTAAAACTAGTTATAATCGACGATATTCTAGTGAGTATCACCAAATTTGGATTTTTTAGTAAAGTTTTTATATCATAATTTATAGAATCGTTAACTTAAGGTGAAATTCCAAACTCTCATCAATATCGAAGAGAATCGAGATGTTTATGCCTTGGTAAATTTTTTTATATCCTTCATCTGTGTATGCGTTAGCAATCAATGGAAATCCAACGATTTTAGTAGGATTTTGGGCGCTATCAAGAGCATATTTCATGCTTAAATCATAGGTTTCATCATAGGCGTTAAAATTAATACCTTCATAATGAAATAGGTTTAATGGGTCAACGATATCAATTTGTTCTGACTCTGTTTTACCATATTTGAGCTGAAACTTATTTGGATCCCCATTGAAAAAGAAAGGAATATCCACAACTAGTTTTAAATTATTGGTAATTCTTCTAAGGATCTCTTCGTTTTCCTGCAAATCTTCAAAACTAACCCGAGTCCGTATTTCAACTTCATTATCTTCTACATAGATATCTTTGGTTATTCGAACAGGAAGTCGCAAATCTGAAGTTATATCTTTTACAGTACCAACTCTCTCCATCTCCAATATTGCGACTCTTCCATCCTTTTCACTGCTAGTGACTGTAAATCCTCCTTCGACAAAGTCTCCAAATTCATCATAATTATCAGACTGAAGTTGTTCGAATGTAACATCTTTGTGCAAAAATCGTAGTCTTAACATACTCCTTCTAAATCGGTCAAGTAAAACATTTTCTGTTTCAAGTTTTTTACTTTCATGATATGCCTCAGGCCATCGTGTTAGTGTGTTTAGAAGATTATATGATTTGGGCTTATAATCTAATTCAAAAATTGTTCCTCCGTCATTAGGATTAATATAAAGGTTATAAATATCTGATTCGATGATATATTCTGTTTTACTATCTTTAGTAAAATCGAGAGGAGTAATATAAATATACGAAGCCAATTTGGGATTAATAATGGCGTTGATTGTATCAATCAATTTCTCAGCATTAATTAAATGAGAGTATACCGAAAATCTTAAAAATTGTAGATAAATGCCTCCAAATAATCCATGCCAATAGCAATCATTACACTGAGCTTTATAAATTTCATCCCAAGCGTTATTTATTGTGTTTAAAATTATTGAAAAAATGCTTTCCTCATCAACTTTCATTAGGTTTTCTTCAGTATAAATTAGTTTTTCTCGAACGTATAGCATTTTCTTATGCATATTATTCGATTCAGGATATTTGACGAGAAAATATCTCCAGAAACCTCCCTTTAAAAATTGGTAAATCTCTCGATTATCATCCTTAAGTGTCTTTCGGATTTTTTTAAACTTTTTTCTGATCTTTGTTGGGAGCACCCACTCTTCCATCTTATCGTAGCTAGCAGTAGGAAGATAAATTAAGCTTTTGGCAGGATATTTTTCCATATATTCGGTCAGTGTGATAGAGGTAATCCATTCATTCTTCTGAACTTGCTCAAAAAAAGCAGGAATAAAAGGCTTTCCATTATCCCCCTCCTGATGTCCCTGCCCCTCTACATAACATATTTCATGTGTAGTCCCCCACACACCCATCTTTTCCGCGTCTGATATCAGCACTGCGATTCTATCACCCACTATATCAGCCATTTTCCTTAGGTAATCAATTGACATATAAGTAGGTTTCCATGGGGTTAAGTATCTCAGTTCTTCATTTATTGGGAAAATCCGTAATGTTTTTCCTTCGTCTTCAGTGACGTAAGAATAGAGAGTTTCCTCTTCTGTAATTCCTGTTGATCTGAAGTGATTATCATCTACGATAACATACTTCAATCCAACATCATTGAGAAAAGAGGGGTAATCTGGTTCCCACACTCTTTCTGAGAGCCATGCACCTTTTACGTCTAGATCGAATTCACTCTTAATTAAGTCGGATAACTTTTTCATTTGAGCTATTTTATCTCTATAAGGGATTAGAGCAAAAATTGGTTCATAATACCCTCCCCCTATTATTTCAATTTGTCCTTTTTTCGCCATTGCTTTTAATTTCTCAATAAATTGAGGTTTATTATCGATAAGCCATTCTAGTAAATTTCCAGAAAAATGTAAAGTAAATTTGACATTAGGAAACTGATAAATACTATTAATTAGTGGCTCGTATGATTTGTTGCACACATCTTCATAAATAAAATCAAACTGTCCAACTGGTTGATGAAAGTGAAAAACTATAGGAAGATATATTGAGATTTCTTCGGGCATTGTTCAGTTTACTCCAGAATTATCAGATTAAGAATAATATCATTTGGTGAAATCAGTAAAAACTAGAATTAATAAGGATTAACTCCTTAAAAAATAATCTAACTCAGTTTGCTTTTCACTCACAATCTTTTTAGTTAATTCTTCAAAATTAAAAAATTCATTAAAATTTTCTTCGATTAAGCCCTTTTGAATTAAATATTCTTTTAATTCTTCAGTTTTATAAAGATTAACTGATGATAAATCGTGATTAAAAAGTATCTTTAAAGAGTCTAAATCATGATTATAATTTAATTCGATGATCCTATCATAAATATCTCTTTCATTTCCTTCTAATCCAATGAGAATTTTAGATCATAACTTATGACTCTTATATTTTCAGGATACTTAATTTTGTCATCTATAGGGAGATGCTTTACTTCATCATATAAATTCCATCTAGTTCCTATAATTACCAACAATGAGTCCTCTGCTTGATATTTTTCAACTTTATTTATTAAATTTTCATTGCTAATATCATTAGTAAAATCAATTTGCGTGGATTTTATTTGATTTAATTGGTATAAATCCAATTCAAGCTTTTCTCTCAAGTATTCTCCAGAATACTTCCACATGAGGTTCCCATACTTCCTCTTCTATCTCATCTTCGTCGCGTGGATCAAATATTTCCCTCTCTGGTTCATCATGGATTAAATGTGGGCCAAAATTGTTTGCTTCAGTATCGTCTCTGTCATCGAATTTTAGCTGGAAGTCTTCATGGGCGTCAAATTTATCTTCAATCGAATAACTTGGATTAAAATCTTTATTATTCCCTCCCATTGCATCATTGGATTCGTTATTAAATAATTTGTTTTCTAAGATTTCATTTTCTTCTTTGTATCTCTCCTTATTTTCTTCATTCGAATATTCGCTACCGTATTCATTCAATAGAAATCATTCAAAATTTTAGTTGGTATAACAAATATTCAAATTGAGGTATTTAAAGAAAAAATAAAACCAAGAAACAGTGGGGTACTTATATGTTCTTAAATATTAGTAAAAGATTTTTACTTATAAAAGATATCTTATTATATTAATTAAAACAGAATTTTATGGTTTTTATGAGTAATTACTTCGATCAAAATTTAACTCAGGG
>WOR8_10008529_pt1 | contig 21595 bp, 18 predicted proteins | sample DeeMarSeWOR38_10_FD_19890 | JGI IMG/M metagenome (IMG submission 19890) | reverse complement strand
AGGGAGAAATTTATTTAAATGACTCTGAGGATGGTTTGATCTGTGATCAATGCAAACTTCTCTACGAGATTAAGGATGATATTCCCATCATGCTCATTGATGAGGCTAAGCCTCTGTCCTAGATTAACCATTAGCTTTTGGCATAAGAGCTGGCAGCAAGTATTGAAGACAATTATCGAACCCAAACGAGTATTGTGATCCGGTGAAAGTCGCGCTTGTCCGGAAAGACTTTTTACCACTGGAGGGTGGTGGAGAAAGGTATGCTGTGGACTTGGCCAAGTCTTTAAGAGATTTTGGCCATGAAATCCATGTTTTTGCCCACCGCTACCAACCACTGGAAGGGATTTTTTTTCATACTATAGAGGTGCCGGTAAAATTCTCTTCTTTGAAAAACTGGATATTTGCCAAAAACGTTCGACTTGCCTTGAGCAGGAACGATTTTGACATTGTAAATGGTCTTTCGCAAATATATCCTCAGGACATCTACCGCTTGGGCGATGGAATCCACAAGCACTGGCTAAGTGTTCGCCCTTCCACGATTTTCGGTCACCTATGGAACAAAATTTCTCTCAGGCATCGGGTAATACTCAACATAGAAAAGAAGATATTCTCTCCTGGCAACTTTAAGCGGATTATCGCCATCTCAAACCTCTGCAAACAACACGCGATCAAATATTACGGCGTTCCCCCGCATCTTATAGATGTTATCTATTGTGGTGTTGACTTTGAAGTTTTCAACAGCTCAGCTCGCGATAAAGGATTAGTTTTGCGTGATTCCTTAGGAGTTGGCAAAGGGGATGTTGTTGTTTTATTTGTAGGTATGAATTTTGCGCGAAAGGGTTTGCGCCCCCTTCTGAGAGCCGTATCTCAGCTTAGATACAAAGAAAAATATCGAATATTAATTGTTGGTAAAGGCAACATATACAGATATAAGAAGATGGCGCAAGATCTTGGTCTGAATAGAGTCGCTATTTTTTGTGGCTTTCAGCACAATATAACCGCATTTTACGGATTAGCTGACGTCTTTGTACTACCGTCCTATTATGAGCCTTTTGGCAATGTTTGTCTTGAGGCCATGGCCTGTGGTCTGCCTGTTATTACAACGGGAGAAACTGGAGCAAGTGAGTTTGTTTTGCATGGTAGATCAGGCTTTGTCATGGATCACCCTGAGGATACTGCCGCCTTGGCCAACTGGCTGGAGGTTTTTGAAGATCGAGAATTGAGCAGATCGATGGGCGCTGTGGCGCAAGAGCAAGTGTTGTCTTTGACCATAGAGAGAAATACAAAGGATACCATCCTTGTATACGAGAAAGCACTAAAGAACAATTAGCGAATGAAAATCAAAGTAGTCCAAAAAGGAGATCTTTTTGTCAATGAGGCTTTCTTAGAATTCCTTGACGCTTTAGGTTTGGCCTCATTCGATGACTTTATGCGGTTGGAAGGGTCGGTGGTAAAAAGTGCGGTAAAAGAGCGGTCAACGCAACGTCTAGACTTAGGGGATAATAGGGTATATGTCAAAAAGCATTTCTTTCCGGGGATTCGCGAAATCACAAAGAATTTACTTCGTTTCCGACTGCCTGTTGGAGCATTAAACGAATGGCAGGCACTACTAGCTTTTCACTCTCGCGGCATTCCTACGATGACTCCCATTTGTGCTGGCAGGAAACCATTTCTATGGAGGATTGAAAAGGAATCGTTTCTCCTAACCGATGATTTGGGTGAATATAGTCGTCTGGACGACTTTCTCAAGGCATACGGTGTTACACCCTGTCGGGGAAAAGCTCTTGAGAAAAAAAGGAGAATCCTCAAAAATCTGGCGGATATAACCCGGGAAATGCATAGTGCCGGCCTAAACCACAAGGACTTCTATCTATGTCACATTCTTGTCGATAGTCATGAGAGACTGTATATAATCGACCTTCATCGGGTAGATGTCCGTAATAATGTTGGTAAAAGGTGGAAGGTGAAAGATTTGGCGGCTTTGCTGTTCTCGTCTCTTGAGGTGCCACTCACCCACGGGGAAAGACTTGCCTTTTACAAACGTTATACGCAGATAAACAGACTCTCGGCCTATCATAAGACTCTCATCAGGCTCATTATCAAAAAATGTAACAAAATAGCTCGACACACGCAAAGGATGTACGGGAACAGTGAAAAAAAGAGTCATATGAAACTCGTGATATCGGGACCTGAGAGAGATCAATATACGGAGGACATAAGAGTCCTTCTTGATGGAGAATTACCGTCAGGTTGGGAGTGGGTCGCAAGCTCTAGCAACAGCGTGGTGGCTAGGCGGCTGCGGGCGCAGCCTGCTTATTACAAAGAGTTCTTGAAGAGATCTTCCCTTGAGGGACTCAAGAGCTTCGTTAGGGGCAGTAGGTGCCAGAGGGCAATAATCAAGGGCAATATACTGAGGCAGAGAGGTTTTCACAGTCCAGGCGTCCACTGCTGGGGAAAAAAGGGGAACCGTCATTTCATGCTTAGCGAGGGAATTGATGCACTGGGCTTAGGGGATTATATTCGCAAACACTGGCAACAACCTCTATCCGGAGAGGAGATTGTCGCAAAAAGAAGATTCATCAAGAAATTTGGCAAGTTAATAGGTGAACTGCACCAGAATGGCATATGCCACGGGGATCTGCAAGTAAACAATGTACTCGTCCACGAATCGGAGGATAATGTTGCTTTCTACTTCGTCGATAACGAGAGAAATTATCTTTTTAGGAAAATCCCGAGGAGATTCATAAGAAAGAATCTGGTGCAGATCAACATGATACAGTCTCCCCATATTACCCGTCAGGATAGACTAAGATTCTTCCGAGCCTATTGCGAGGCATATGGAGGATTAAGTCCTGCGGAGAAACCGGCCTTGATTGAAAGAGTCCAGCAGAGAACTGCGGAACGGTTGGTCAAGAAAGCCGACAAAGAGAAAAGGGCAGGGCAAGCAAACACATGACCGAACTACCTCAGGTCGCAATGCGGCAGGTTTCATCCGGTCCTTTCAAGGGTATGGTCGTTGTCGATTCAACCCTTGATCATCTTCTCCAAAATGACGGGGATCCAGACGCACTTTTTCAGCACAGTGGTTCTCTTCTCAAATCAAGCAGTTCGACCCGCTCGGCGTTGGTGAACCCCGATCCCGTCTCAGCAGATGTTGTATCAAAGTATCTCTATGTCAAGGAATTTCGTTACAAGGGTGTAGTTCATTCTCTCAAGCACCTCTTTGGCAAACATCGCGCTCAAGTAATGTGGAAGGTTTCCTGGCATCTGCTAAAGCACTCCATTCCTATTCCAGAGCCTGAAGGATACCTGCTTAAACTGAAAGGACCTATGTGCCCAACCGGATACTACTTTTCCGAGGCCCTGCGAAGATGTCCCAGTCTCCACGAGCTCACAGAGGATTTACCTCACCTCAACGAAAGGTTAGATTCAGGAGGTTTAAGTCGGGTTGCGGCGCATTATGTTGCGGCGCTCCATGATAGTGGTGCTACCCACGGCGATCTTAAATGGACAAATATCTTGGTCGATGCAAAGGAAAATCAGCTTTGGCTAATAGACCTTGATGCAAGTAGGATCCATAGGGGACACCTCGGTCCCAAAGGGATAGCTCGCGATCTTGCCCGTTTTGTCCTATCCGGCCTCGAAGCAGGAGTTGACGGAAGAATACTGGCTCGGTTTTTAGGTCACTACACCCGACGGCGGAATGTGAAACTGAAAGACATAGAGGCCCCGATGATGAAGGTTCTCCAGAAGCTCAGAAAGAGACATGAAAAAAAACGTCAGAGTGTGCCTCGCTAGCTAACTCTTTGACAAAACAAGAAGCAGATTTGATTTTTCGTTATGGAACAGCGCAATGTAGTCAGTGTCTCATGGGGCGATCACCTCACCTTTGGCCAAGCTGACGGTCGGCTCGCCACTTTGGAGGCCCTCCAGAGAAGAATGGAACGCTGGAAGGTTGATTTAAACGTCGGCATAGTTCACTGGCGACTTATTCGAGCATACATCAAAGGTCACTACTACGCTGCCAGGGGTCGAGACCACCCCCTGCGAGGCCAAGATTCTGAAATCGATTGGGATTTCTTTCAAGCCGTACCACATCTTGCCCACAGAGTTGGATTGAAGGCGTATCTTTATGTGTCGCTGTTTGACGAGGGCTGGCCTCTTCCTCCCAAAAGGGTTCGCGAATTGAGTTACCACAATGCAATGCATTTCCAACATATAAGCTGGCAGAGCAGTTTTAGCCGCGAACACCCTGAATATGGTGTGATAGACCGTAGTGGTCAGCGGCGGCAGTGGGGCGTACTCTGCCTCGCTTATCCGGAAGTACGCTCCCATTTTTGCCATCGTTTCGTAAGTCTCTTGCACGACAACGAGTTCGATGGCCTTTTCGTATGTCTGCGCTCACAATCGCGACCGGCTGACTTCGCAGATCAATTCGGTTTCAACGAGCCTGTGCGGCAGGATTACCTAGGTCGCTATGGGCGCGATATATGTGCGGAAGATTTTGATCTGCAAGTGTGGCGGAATTTGCTTGGAGAGTATCTCACCACCTTTCTATCCGAGCTGCGCGAGGGGCTTAATCGTCTGGGAGTGCGCCTGGCTGTGGGGGCTCCAAGAGGTGAAGTGTTAGGTCCGCCTTTGGGCAACACTACGCTTCAGTGGCGCGATTGGGTAAAAAAAGGGCTTATTGACGAATTGATAATAAACCAAAATTCATCACAATGCCCATCAATGTGGCACCAGCTATGGCCCATGCATCGGGGATACGGTTATCGGCAAAACTACCTTGACGGCTATGAAATGCCTCCTCTGCTGGACCATCTAAGCTCTGCCTATGAGCCCGTGCTCAGAAATCAGCCGGTCGATCTGTACGTGGCCCGCCAATGGGATGAGAGGTCGGAGGTTGAGGAAAAAGGTATAGTAGTCCAGCCGGCGGTCAAGGGGTTGGTGTTCAGCTCCTTTCGCTTTGACAATCCGGGACCAGTGTCAAGGGGAGACTGGAGAGCCTAAGCAATGTTAGAGCCTGGGAGAGAAAGCGGTTTAGGTGTGAAAACTGCCGTCAATCACCGATCTCAAAGAACTGCTGGGATATCTGCTCAACCTTCAGTTCTTTGCTGTCACCTAACACCTGCTGGAACCATGACAGCCGTGCGCGAATTTCTTCAAGAGAAACCTCTGGGTAGCGATGGCGCTGGAACTCCGGTCGGTTGTGTGAACCGGGAAGACGTTCCTTGGCTCGCTTTATCAGGGTGCGAATGGTTGACATGGACCAGCCGGCCAAAAGACTGTGCGGTGGGGGCCTTGGGAATTCCAAGCGACCCTCCATCATGCCTTCGAGCACATCGACCATACGCTCACAGGCCAAGGGGCCTTCCTGTGCTGTTAAATACTGGTCAATGAGCGCTTTCCGTTCATCGCCATCCGCAGCTCCGAGTTCACCGGTAAGAATTCTCTCCAGTGTCCCCCGTAATTCCTTGAAGTCGAAGCACTCGTGACTCAGCAGGTTGGGTAGGCGGTAGAAGCCGTAGTCGTAGTACTCATTAACCGCAGCCCTGTAAGATATAGCTGGTACGCCCATTACATAGGCTTCTACACCGGTGGTACAGCTGTTATGAATGAGCGCTCTTGTGGCAACCAGCCAGGGGACCACATTGCCCTCGTTCGTCACCTGCACCCGCTCACACTGAGCAGCTATGTGGTGATAAATGTGAGGATTTTCAGTGGGGTGAGGTCGGACAACGATGTTGTAGTCCGGAAACGCCCGTTCAAGAGCAGGTATAACCTGCTGGAATTTCTTAAAAATATCCTGTTTATGGTCTCGCAGCCCTTCGGCATAATCTCGGCTCATACCCCTGGCAGCCCGGCCGAACGAGGGCTCCTCCCCGGGTTTCTTAACAGGTCGAAAGAGATTCAGGTCTGGAGAAAAGGCATTTACGTGATTGAAGTTAGTATTCACGAGGATGAAATCGCCGAAGTTCTTGCGGAGCTCTTCGGCATCCTTTTCGAAAAGGGCACGCATCTTAGGTCGCAGCAGGTCACCACGAGGATTACCGGTGACGTGAATTGGCAGCCCGATAGGTAGTTCGGGATACTGACGCCACAACACGGCGTTATCTTCACCCCAAGCAAAGAGATGGGAGACATACCTCAGCCCCAGAGGACAAACTCTCCGTCTATAATAAGTTTCGGCTTGAGGGTGGACCAGCGCCTCCTCATCCCAAGCCACTATCTCATGGCCAAGCTTGCGCATCGTCTTGAATATAATATTCCTATGGACTGGCAAGCTCTTGGCAAGGTATATGCCTCTGGGAAAGGAGGCTATATGAATATGCATTTCGCGGCGGGAGCCGATCACCGAGGAAAACCCACGCTTTGCGGCAATGCAGGCGAGCAGGAGCTTGGAATCAAGTTCGCGGACCTGATTCTCAACCGGCATGAACAGTGTCGCTTTGGCTGGCTTCATGAAATATCCGGGCTAGCGTTGTTGCGGCTTCATGTTCCCATTGAGCGAGTTGGGATACTAGCCTGAAGGCAGATGGCCTGTCAAGTGTGCATCACCCCGATGTAGCAACGCGGTTCTGCCTTTCGGTACGAGCTTCATTACGCTTGGAAGTGACGGCCACGAGGTGAAACTTGACCCCAACCCTCGGAACACTACGTTACCATTGACAAAATAAAGGGGAAAAGTTAGGTTAGGCGCGCAATCGAGTTCGGTAATAGTGCGACAGAAACGATTATTGCCGTAGATTGTGAGTACGCCAAAAGAATCCTTTTTAACACAGATTGCGCACAAAGAGGCCGGATAACGAGTGGGACAAAGTAAAATACATTTGGAAAGTTTGTACAAGTCTTGTGTGGAACATACTCGCCCTGTGACTTCTCCCCTTGCTCTGATTTCTCAAGTACAGCGTTCCGGAGGAACTCTGCTGAGCCAACTTTTTGACGGTCATCCAGAACTCCATGCTCATCCCCATGAACTGAAGATTGGGTATCCGACGAAATATACCTGGCCGAACCTAGATCTCAGTGATGACCCCAACCGGTGGTTGGAAACTCTCTTCGAGTACAGCGTCCTCAGTCATTTTAAAAAGGGCTATAAGAAGGAAAAAAAGCGAGATGACGCATTCCTTTTTTTGTTCCTGCCCTCTGTGCAGAGGGAAATATTTCTGGATTATTTAGGTTCAAATCGATCGCCAACGATTCGCGATGTATTCGACGCTTATATGACCTCTTATTTTGGTGCCTGGCTCAACAATCAAAACAGTACCGGCCATAAGAAGTTCGTTACAGCTTTTACGGCAAGACTGGCGATGCGTAAGGGCAATATGGAAGGGTTTTTTGGAACATATCCCGACGGCAGATTGATATCCTTAATGAGGGATCCGAAAAATTGGTATCCTTCCGCTATTAGGCACAAACCTAGAGTTTGTAAAAATATTCGGGAAGGGGTAGATCTGTGGAAAAAAGGTGCCCAGGCAATGCTATGGAACAAAGAGAGATATGGTTGGAAATAAGATTTGAGGATATTTTATTGGTGCCCACTTTTAATAAATATCCAATAAGAGCTAACACCAGTTTTGAAGCAGAGAAAAATGGTATTATTAATAGTACGCTGCAGAGATACAAGACCCTCGCCCAGGAGGAATTAAAATTTATTGAAAATATGACGAAGGATCTATATGGAGAAATACTAAGTTTGGCTACCCGTTTCGATGAGGTAGTCTAGTGGGCGCTTTACTTTGCGCTTATATAATTTAGCCTGTTATTGTTGCTTCCTCTACGGTTAATATCTTACATGTGATTTCTGTCGAAGATAGACAGAGAGAGGTAAAGTAGGAATCTGGGTGATGTACTTATTTTGCGTCAGACACTTTAATGACGTAGATCATATTACGCCTATAGCATGGAGGATGAGGCAAGAGAATTACCCCGTTGCCGTCTATTGCATGAATCCAAGATACGATATTGAGAATGATTATCGTCTCAAGTTTTTGAAAGAACGAGGGGTTACCGTTGAATCGATTTATGATGCTTTTAATCCGAAAATGAATGGTCTCCACCATGCGATGCGTCGTCTTTTTTTGTGGTTTTATGCCAAAGGCGAGAGATCTAACTCTCATCATCTGGGTAAATTTTCATTTATGTCGCAGTTGAATCAACTAGCAGCGCCGATAATAGGCCGTATTGTATATGAACTGACAAGAATTAGCTTTTATAGAAAAAGTTGGGCTCGTTACGTTTTAAAAGAAAGCAAAGCGCAAATTTTGTGTTTTGACCATATATTACCGAGTCGATATGTCGTTAACGTGTTGTTGGAGGCAGCAAAAGAGAATTCCATACCAGCCCTGGCACTCCCTCACGGCGTCTATTTATATACCAATGAATCCTATAAAACGAGAACATCAGCAAGGCAGAGATTTCATAAGTTTAATCGGTTCGATTACGTGGTCGTCCAGAACCATTTAAGGAAGGATGTTCTGGTCAGTGCTGGCATCGCTAGAGAAAAAATAGTTGTGTTGGGAAGTGCCAGATTTTGTGGTGAGTGGATAGCTCAAAACGCGGAAATATTACCAAGAATAATTGAATCAACGGGCAGGGATCCAGAAAGATTAAAAGTAGTCTTCATGCCATCGAAACCGAGGTGCAGGATTGATGTAGAGAGGATGCACAATACCATTGACTTGTTGGCAAGTCTCCGCGAGATTGAAGCAGTTGTGAAACCTCATACCCGTATTGGTAGGGAGGCCCACCTTTTTGAGAACATGCAGCTGCCCAATGTTTCCCATGTACTTACTCCAGAATTATGTGAGTGGGCGGACGTGGTCCTCATCATCGGTTCCAGCGTCATTACCGAGGCACTTATGCAGGAAAAGCCTGTTCTTTATCTTAAGTATCTCCATGCAAATACAATGTTATTCGAAGAAGTTGGGGCCTGCTGGACCATACGCAGCGAAGCTGAGTTAGAACATGCACTACAGTCGCTCCGGCGCAATAAGACTGACCTCCCTTACCAGGATCAGAATGTAAGAAAATTCTTATCAGCGGTTGTTTACGGCGGTCGGAATGAAAGGGATGTATTGAAGGATTATGTGCGGTTCATTACAAATTGTACTACGAACTAAAGCAACTCAACGACCTCCCACCTTTAGCCAATAATATCCTCGCAGAGCCGCGTAGAATCGAGAAGTTAGGTTAAGCAGTGAAAAGCGATAATGGGAAGGTAAGTCTAAGAAAACCATAAAAGGACTGTTGGGGTGAAAGCTCAATACCAGAAAAATGAAAAAGATACACAGCCAAAGATTGGTGAAAGAATCATACGCTATTTTATAGGTAGATACGTCAAGATCAGATACAAAATATGGATGTTCAGAAAGGAAGCTAATGAAAGTAAATTAAATCCTCAAGACCTCCATCGCATATGCTCAGACCATATTTTGCCTGTGACGTATCCCCTGGCATTGATCTCGCAGATTCAAGGCTCTGGGGGATCTTTTCTAAGCCAACTCTTTGACGGGCATCCTGAGCTCCATGCTCATCCTCACGAGTTGATGATTGGTTACCCGGAAATAAACGTCTGGCCGCAAATAGATCTTAATGATCGTCCTGAGAGATGGTTCGGAATTCTTTTCGAAGATATAGTCAGCGAATTCAATAGAGAAGGGTATAAGAGGGGACTAAAGGATAACGAGACTTTTCCCTTCATTTTTATTCCCTCTCTCCAAAGAGAAATTTTTCTAAAATATCTAGATTCAGTTCAATTCATAACACTGCGCGATGTATTCGACGCCTACATGACTTCTTACTTTGGTGCTTGGCTCAGCAATCAAAACTACAACGGCCCAAAGAAATTCGTCACAGCCTATACGCCGAGACTGGCGATGGTAAAAGAGAATATGGAGTTGTTTTTTGAGGTTTATCCTGATGGCCGACTAATTTCTCTCGTCAGAGATCCCAAGAATTGGTTTTCATTTGTCAAAAGACACTGGCCCAGAAGGTATGGAGATGTTCTGCGGGCAGCAACTGAATGGAACGAGACCGCTCAAGCGGTGCTTTGTAACAAAGAGAGATACGGTGATTTTTTTTGCCTTATTGGTTTTGAAGATTTAGTCAGTAATACTGAGACAGTTATGCGTTATTTGGCGAAATTTCTTGGCATTAAATTTGATGATATTCTATTGGCACCGACTTTCAATAAATTCTCGCTTGAGCCAAATACGAGCTTCTATTTAGAAAATCATGGTATTGTGGATAGTCCTCTCTCGACCGAGAGAACATTGACAGGGCTGGAAGTTGACACCATTGAGAGGATGACCGGCGAAGCATATCGCCTGGTGCTAAAAGAAGTGGTCAGATTTGGATGAAGATCACCCCTGAAATCCTGATTCCTTTCTCTTATTTACCTCGGGATTTTCCAAAAGGTTTTAGCACGAAGTCCTTGATACTGTGGATGGTATGTTGATTATACTTTCGGACCAGTCCCTTCATATACATGGATGAGAACTCGGGCTCTATTACCGGATTGGCATCTAGAGCCCAATCGTCGCAGTCGTAGCCCATACTCTTCATATAAGGCAGGTAAGCAGGTTTGAAAAGATCTACATCCTCCTGCGTGTACCAGTGGCGCCAATCACCGTAGGCTTTTTTTCGAACCACCTTAGATTTCTTGGTCGTCGTCGGAATTTCAGCGTTGTCCTTTATTTCGAATCCGAGATATTCATTCAAACCGTCGTAGTTTTTCTCGATCATGTCTTCATATTTAAAAATAAACCAGTCGCTTCCCAGGGATTCAGCAAAATCGCTCATTTGCTCATACCGCACTTTTTCCATTTCTACCAATTCATCCTTCGTCATGGGCCGGCCATCTTGGCCGATATAACTGAAAAGGACGTGAAAGGGGACAGAAGTAGGGTCTCGCTCCTTCTTCTGGACTAGTTCAAGATGTTGCCGGTATTGCTTCCTCTGCCCCCAGTTGCCCTTATGCCACCTGAAGAGCATCCGACTGACAGCAGCATCGCGAGGATCGCGAGCCATCCAAATCTTGCGATCGTAATCTATCTCGGTCGCATGCTCCCGGTAAGCGTCCAAGGTTCTCCCTTTCCGCTCACTGTAAGTCTGCTTGTAGACAGCGTTTTCGTAATCCCCGAGATGTTTACCGATATCGCCCCCGGAAAAAGCTTTGCAGTTCGGGAGTCCGCCGGCTACCTTAAACAAGATGGCTGTGGTTCCGGTCTTTCCACGGCCTAATATCAAGATTTTCATGCTGAGTCTCCAAAACAGGTTAAAGGCTAACTGACTTGCTGCGACTACGGATATGGCCGTCCTTCCTGGCGTCCTCGGGTGTCGGCACCTGCGACGTACCGTTCAGGTACGGAAACCAACACCCTACGGTTGCCAGGTGGCACGCCCATCTTCGTGGTCTCGCGACAGCAATTCATGAAATATCCGGGCTAAGTCTGAGCGGCTTGACTCGATCCGCAGCGAGTACGAGATCGATGAGCCGTTGTGCGTCAATTGAGCGATGGGGACTATAGGTCAATGTATTCTAGGTGTCAAGAATGAAATGCAATTATCCCCCGACCTTCAAGCGCTGATGCGAAAGAACTGATCAAATATCTGTTCCACCTGCAGTTTTATGCTCTCACCGAGTACCTGCTGAAACCGTGACACCCGTGCCAGCATTTCTTCAGGGGAAACTTCAGGATAGCGATGGCGGTGGAACTCGGGTTTGTTACGCGAACGCGGAAGGCGCGCCTTGACCTTCCTCTTTAGAGTTCGCATGGTTGCCATACCGTGGCCCTTTAGCCGACGGCGCAAAGCTGGTTTTTTAAGATCGAATCGGCCAGCCACTATCTTATCGCAAACATCCACGATGCGCTCACAGGCCAACGGGCCTTCAAGTGCCTCCAAATACTGATTAACGAGCGTCTTACGTTCAGCCCCACCCGCGGCCCCTAGTTCTCCGGCAAGAATCTTACGCAGGGTCAGGCGCAATTCTTCGAAGTCGAAGCACTGGTGGCTCAGGAGGTTGGGTAAGCGGTAGAAGCCGTAGTCGTAGTATTCATTGACCGCCGCCCGGTAGGATATAGCCGGGACGTCCGTGACATAGGCTTCTATCCCGGTAGTACAGCCGTTATGGATGACCGCTCTTGTGGCCATGAGCCAGGGGACCACGTTGCCCTCGTTGGTCACCAGAACCCGCTCACACCGTTCAGCTATCTGGCGGTAAATCTCTTGATTTTCTGTGGGATGAGGCCGGACAACGATATTGTATCCCGGAAACGCTTGCTCAAGAGCAGGGAGGAGTTCTTGGAATTTCTCAAAGACAGCCTGCTTGAGGTCCCGTAGCCCTTCGGCATACTCCCGAGTCATACCCGTAGCGGCCCGTCCGAACTCGGGCTCCTCTCCGGGACTCTGAACAGGTTGGAACAGATTCAGACCCGGATAGAATGCATTCACGTGGTTGAAATTGGTATTAACCAGGATGAAGTCTCCATAATTCTTGCGCAGTTCTACGACAGTATTTTCGTAATAACGGCGGATTTCAGGTCGCAGCAAGTCATTACGAGGGTTTCCGGTAACATGAATTTCTGCCCCTTTTGGCAATTGGGGATACTGTCGCCACAAGGCAGCGTTATCTTGACCCCAGGCTAACATACTGGATACAGAATTCATTGCCACGGGTGATATACGGCGGGAGAAATAGATCTCGGACGGCAGGTGCACCAGTGCCTCTTCATCCCACGCTACAATTATATGGCCGAGGTTTCGCATAATCTGGAACATGATGTCACTGGCGGCCGTCATGCTCTTGGAGAGATATATCCCCGGCGAAAAAGAAGAAATGTGAAAATGTATCTCCCGTCGGGAGCCGATTATGCAAGAAAACCCTCGTTTCGCTGCTATACAGGCGAGCAAGAGTTTCGGGTCAAGTTCGCGAACCTGATTTTCTACAGGAATGAGAAGTGTCGCTTTTGCAGATTTCATAGGTTACTTCATTATCGAATCAGTCCCACAACCGCGAATGACAACGGATGGTACGGACTGATGTTCAGTCAGAAATATATTTTCCAAATAAAAACTCGGCATACTCCAGTTCGTGCTGATCATCGATATTCACCACCGGCCTTGCAATAATCACAGCCCTACAATTTTCTTCAAGGATCACCCCTTTTTCAAGTAAGGTGTGGCGTTTCAGCGCATAGCATATGCCGTTGCGGAAGTAATAGGGGGGGATTTTTTGGCGGATGCTGAATTGACGGCCATTTTGGTGATAGAATTCGAGGATGCCGTTCTCATCTATGGTAAGACATTTATGAGGCGTAAAGTGAGCAGGTGCGCAGCTGACTGTTGCTGCTGCTGCACAGTCGCCTTCCAGTAAAGCGTCAACCGTCAGAATGATATCCTCCGGGCGGCGCAGAGGGCTTGTGGGTTCAAGCAATATGGAGATATCGAAGCGTTCATTATAATGTTCTTCGCTTGTCAGCCAAACATGCTTCCATACATCGTGGGCAATGGCTGTGTCGCTGGCCAGTTCCGCAGGTCGCATGAACGGCACCACCAGCCCATGGGTTCGGCCTTCTTGGGCAATCTCTTCGTCATCGGTTGACAAAACCGTCCGATCGATCCATTCAAGGGATTGGGCCACTTTAGCTGCATGGCCGACCAGGGAAACACCTGCAAGTCGACAAAGATTTTTTCTCGGGATGGACTTGCTTCCCCCTCTTGCCGGGATGACCGCAAGTATCTTACATCCTTTATAACTCATTATACCTTGTCTATAGTAATTACTTTTTCGCCGCTGCTGCTCATCCGGGCTACTTCGATTAGATTAAGCACCCGGGCGCCATCGTCAATGGTACAGGTTTGAACAGGGCCGCCTGAGAGCACATTCAAGAACTCTTTGGCAACCTCGACAAACATATCATTGCGATCATAATGAAATTCTTCGATTTCCCAATCCGGATCCATTCCTTTTCCCAGCTTGATCCGGTTTGGCTCCCAGATAAGGGTTCCATTTTCGCCCACAAACTGGATAGTTTTTTCATGGGGTCGCGCATACAAATCGAGATGCAGGCTGACCCGCAGATCGTTGGGATAATATACCAGCATATCAACATTGTCGTCGGTTTCAATCTCAAGGTCACTTATTTTCTCAATCTTTGCAAACAGTCTTTCGGGCATGCCAAAGAACCAGAGCATCAGATCCAACCAGTGGCTTTCATCCAGCAAAGCTCCGCCACCGAGCGCCTCACTGGCCATGAAGAAATCCTGATACCGCTCCCAAGGATGCCAGTCTGCCAAATGGGCGGCCATGGTAAACTTTACATGCCGCAACTGTCCAACAGCTTGCCGGGCCACAAGATCTTTTACTTTTAATAGGGGAGGCCACCATCGCCAGGTATACCCCATTAAGAGGGGAACCTTTGTGTCGTGAACAGCAGATTGGAGTTTTAGAGCGCTGGACAGGTCCGGCGACACCGGTTTTTCCAAGAGAACGGGTTTGCCTCGCCTGAGTGCGGAAATGGACTGGTCGACGTGAAAGCTCGGCGGCGAGGCAACAACCACAGCATCAAAGGTGTCTTCAGCAGCAAACGCCTCTTCCAGAGAGGTAAACACCGATTGTAAGGTAACTTCCTCTCCGGCGATCTCATCCAGTCTGTCCTTGCGAGGGTCCACACATGAAACGGTACACCCGAGAGCACTCAAATTTATTGCATGGCGTTTTCCCACACTACCCGAGCCGACAATCACTAGGTGTTGGCTCATTTTTAATTCCCTCGTCTCGAAGATTTTCCTTTTTCAAATTTCGTGTCTTCGTGATTACCGAGTGTGCATCCGGAAATCCCCCTTTCAGATTGTCATTCTGAGGAGTCCCGCCAACAGCGGGACGACGAAGAATCTCGAGATCCTTCGCCTTGCTCAGGATGACAATGCGTCTCCCGGTTGAGCCAGCCCTGAGCGCGCCGAAGGTCTCAGAATGAACGTGCAGAGTTTTCGGATGGATACTAACCAGTCTGATGTCTTGCCTTACTAATGTCCTAGCGAATTCCATCGGTCATGCGCTGGTAAGCATCACCATCAAAGGGTATTTCAACAAAGAGAGGACCATTTTTCTTCCACTCGGCAAGAGTTTTTTCAAGTGTATCTATTCTTGTTATCTGTTTTCCGGGCACGCCTAAACCCTCCATGGCTTGCAACCAGGAAGGTTGGTGAATAATGGTGGGATGCTGGGTCAGACCTTTTTTCAATGCAGCACCACGGATCGTGCCCAAAAAGGAATCCGATAATAGCACAATCATCAATGGCAGCCCGTTTTGCACAGCCAGTTTGATTTCGGAAACAAACATTCCGATTCCACCGTCCCCAGTAAAAACAATGGTTGGCACATCCGGATCATAAAGGGCTGCACCAATGCCCAACGGAATTCCAAGCCCCATGTAGCGCCCCTGGCCTGAGGCAAGATATAAACCCGGGCGTTGGACCTGCCATACATGTTCTCCGATGGTACAGAAATTTCCGGTATCCAGGACCAATCTGGCTTCGCCGTTGAAATGTTTGGCCATGTGCCAGTAAATGTGGGCAGGCAAGAAAGATGGTGTGAGCAGACGTTCTTTCAGTTTCTTATGGGTTTTCTCTAACAGATGGAGCCCCCATTGCTTCTGCAAAAGTGTATTGACTATGGTATCAACCTGCAAAGAGGCGCCCTCGATGGTGGTGTCGAATTGAAAACCGAAACTTTTTTCTTCTCCCAACGGGTCAATATGGATCGCTGGGCAGTGAAAAGGCCTTACCCCGAGCACCTCGTTGTGTCTTAGACCAAGGGCAACAACCAGATCAGCTTCCGGCAATATCTTGTGCTCAGGAGAAAATGGTCCACCGACGCCGGTGAACACCCCGCCTGCATGGGACAGAACTTCGTTGATCACACCTTTGGCTGCTGCCGTACTGAAGACCGGTATCGACAAACCGTTGAGTTTTTCACTCCACTGTTTTCTTACCGCCAAAGTACCCGCAATAACCACCGGACGTTTCGATTGTCCGATTAGGTCCACTACCTTTTCCCAATTGGTTGAATCAAATTCTCTCCCCTCAGAAATGATATCAGGCAGGGGTACATCTGTTGGCGATGTCGCGATATTCAAATGGACAACCCCCGGAATTTCAGCTTCAGCCAGCGCTGACAGGTTTTCAAACTGTGGGCCATCATTGGATAAGAAACAGTGGTACTTAACTATCCCGGCAAGTACTTTGTCATGATCGATTCGCTTATGGCACGTTTCGGGTGGGGTTTCCGGCAAGTAGGCTTCTGAGATACTGACAATTGGGAAGGCTTCCAAAGAACAGGCAGCCAGACCCGGCAACATGTTTGTTACCCCGGGACCTTTGATTGATATCACTATCCCACTCTGACCGCTGAGTTTGCCGATGGCGCCGGCCATAATTGCACCGCTGCCCTCAAAATGGGTCAGGTGGAAGTGGACTCCGTGCCTTTCTAAGGCATCCAACAAAAACAAGCTCGGACCGCTTCCGGGTATGCCAAAGGCGTGGTTGACCTTCCGTTCAGCAATTTGTTGGGCCAATATCAGGAGGTGTTTCATAAATTTAAGTATTCGACGATTTTTTCTGCTGCTCGGCGGCAAACTATTCTTACCGCATCATGGGAAAATCCGCCACAGTGTGGGGTGATAATGAGATTATCATGGGTCTGGGCATAGCGAAATAGAACCGATTTTTCAACATCTGGTTCATCCGTTAACACATCCAGACCGGCGGCCTGCAATTGTTTTGATTCCAGCGCCTTGAGAAGAGCTTTTTCATCAACCACTGCGCCCCTTGAGGTGTTGATCAAAATCGTCCCGGTTTTTAGGATCGCAAGTAATTCTGCCGATAAGAGCCCTTTGGTGTTTTCATTCAGGGGCACGTGAATCGTTATAAAGTCACAGGACCGCACCAGTTCTTCAAGGGATACAGGTTGAATCTGAGGGGGAAAATCCGCAATGAAAGGATCATATCCGACAATATCCATGCCAAACGCCTGGGCGTAACGGCTCATCCATGTACCGATACGGCCGCAGCCAATGATCCCGATCCGCTTTCCCTTTAACATGACTCCAGGAAACATCTCCCTGTTCCAGCCGCCTCTTTTGACATGAGTGATGGCTGCTGGCAGCATGCGCGCACAGGCCAGCAAAAGTGCCCAGGAAAGTTCGGCAGCCGGTGTCAAATTTAATAGAAGTTTCTTATCCTCCATAAGGGTCCGAACCGGTATGGACCTGCGCTTTAGTTCTCCGCGTTCAATATGATCGGAACCCGTTGTGGCGCAGGAAATAATTTTGAGATTGGCAGCAGAGGCGACCATGGTATTCGTTATGCGTACCTTCATGGAGGCGTCGAGTAGGGCATCACAGGTCTTGATTTGAACTTGGACATCTTCCTGGTTGGGGGGTGCCATAACGACTGTGGCCCGATCCGCAACCACTTCTTCAGTGGCCACTGCCCCAACTTCGGCACCCAGATAGAGGATCATTTTCATAGGGGATACGTTCTATTTGTCGCCACGTTTTACCAGGAGATAGAGGTAATCACCAGCGCCTTTTGATTCGAGATAATTTTTCCAGAATTCGTTCAGCAAGGGATCATCAAAATGGGGCAAGGGTTGGTCACCTGTGGGTCTGCGCTCTTTGAGCCAACCGAGCGCATTCGAAATGCCGAAGCGCTGCAGACAGTGTTCCTGTACGATCTCAAAATGGCAGCGCCTGGCCAAGTTTATCAAAGATTCCATGTCAAAATACCATCGATGAACCGTGCGATAAAAAAAACGCTTATATTCTTCGCCCAGCAGATCCATCAAGATATCATCTCGGTTTGGAGTACTCACCAAAAAGAGACCTTCCGGTCGGAGCAATTGGCGAATTTCCGTGAAAAATTCAAATGGATTGTCAACATGTTCAACCGTGCTCAGACTGAAGGCAAAATCAACCTGGCCTTGATAATCTTGCTGGGCCTGATTGATTGAGTCATACACCTGGTAACCGCGCTCTCGCAGTGAGGGATGGTACTCTTGGCAGGGCTCAACAGCCAGACAGATTTTGGCCAGTGCGCTGATGTGATCCAGAAAACTGCCGGCAGCACAGCCAACATCAGCAACCACCCGATTACGAATGGAATGGGGCCAGAGAATGTTGAGATGGCGAATCTGATGAACATCGTGGGTCGCCCAAAAACCCTCGGCATCGGATGCTTCCCCTAGCATCTCCCGGTACTTCTTTCCCGCGTAAAAGCTGTCATCTTTACAGGCGGGTTCTTCCAGTCGCTGCACCCCACATTGCCCACAATGGTAAACCGTGTGATCCTTCGACGTTGTACTGCCGAATGCTCCATCTCGCACCGGACCCCTATAGACCGGTACCCATTTCTTTTCCCCACAAATTTCACAGCTCTGCGTAGAGGTTGAATCTCCCATCAGTACATGAGCCTCTTTTGAATATTGATGTTCACATCAGCTAAAATAGCGGCAATCTTTTCACCGGCTGTTCCGTCCCCATAGGTCGTATCGGAGGGATAGCGCCCGTTTTCGATTTGCCGGCGAATCGCCTCCTCGATTTCTTTGTGGTTGTAGGAGACATTGATGCAATTAGCAGCCCGTTCGCGGTGGGCTTGGCGGGTGCCGATGTCGACTGCCGGAACCCCAAGAAATGATCCTTCTCGAATTCCGGAACTGGAATTGCCCACGAGGCAGGCACAGTTGGCAATTAAGCGGGCATAGTCTTCTACGGAGAAATGGCGGTAAAAATGAGCGTAATCCGGTTTTTCGTTCTCCCGGAACATACGCAGCCCTTTCGATATGCTGTCAGACCCGGCATCCACATTGGGCCACAGCCAGATGGTCTGCATGCGGATCGATTTGATGGCCTCAAGGGTTTCATTAATCTGGTCAAAGCCGCTGCCGTACTCAGTTGTTACCGGGTGTTGCAGGACAACCAGATATGGTTTATGGATATCGAGATCCGGGCCGACACCTTTGTATCGTGTCAAAAGATCATCGGGGGGGGTCAGGTCCAAATCCGCCACAATATCGATGGCCGGGCACCCGGTGAGAAAGACCTTTTCTGGATCCTCTCCCATACGGATTACGTTCTCTTTCGCTTTTTCCGTGGCCGGAAAGTGAATATGCGCCAGCTTGGTGATGGCGTGGCGAACACTTTCATCAATGGAACCCGTCACCTCACCACCCTGAGTGTGGGCCAACGGGATGTTCATGTAGCTGGCGGCGATTGCCGTTGCAATGGTTTCAAAGCGGTCGGCAACAGTAATGACCACATCCGGTTTCAAATTCTCAAATTGAGTGGCCAGTTCCATAATACCCATACCGGTGGATTTGGCCATTGTGGTTGGATTTTCACCCTCGACGATGGAATACACAATAGCATTCGTGTTGAATCCATCCTTTCGGATCTGTTCGGCGACGTTGCCAAAACGCCAGAGAAGCGCTGAAGCACCCGCAATCAATATGAGGTCCAGATCGGGGTGTTCTCGTATGGCTCTCAGCACAGACTTTATTCTGCCATAATTGGCGCGGCTGTTTACCACCACGCATACCTTGCGTTTCGCCATGTATCTTCTCCCCTGTATCGGGCTACCCTTTGGTAAAAAACTTCTTTATGCGATCTGTAAAGCTTAATTTGGCCTTTGACGATTTTCTCTGAGCCAAACGTTGCATATACATCGATGAATATTCAGGTTCGATAACCGGTTCCGGGCTCAGTGTCCAATCTTGGCAATCATAACCAATTACTTCCATGTATGGGGTATAGGCCGGTTTGAAGTGCTCCACGTCGTCTTCAGTAAACCAGTGGCGCCAGTCTCCGCTTGCCTTCTTGCGGACCACCTTCGCCTTCTTGGTTGATGTCGGGATTTCCGCATCTTCCTCAACGCTGAAGCCGAGATAGGTATTTAGGGCGTCGTACTTTGTGCCCACCATGTCTTCGAAAGTAAACAGAAACCAGTCCTCTCCCAAACTCTTGACAAAGTCGCCCATGCGCTGGTAACGGACACGCTCTTGTTCGATAACTTCTTCAGTGGAGGTCGGCCAGCCTTTATAACCTATATAGCGGCAAATTTCGTAGAAAGGTATGGAGCGAGGATCCTTTTCTTTCTGCAGTACCAGTTGAAGATGTGCTTGGTATTGCTCTCTGTGCTCCTCGCTGCCCTTTTGCCACCGGTAGAGCATGCGACTTGCCACCGGTAGAGCATGCGACTGACAGCAACGTCTCTTGGATCCCTAGCTATCCATATCTTGCGGTCGTAGTGCTCTTTTTTTAGGTGCTCCTGGTAAAGTTCGAAACTTTTGCCTTTGCTTTCTTCATATGTGTGCTTGTAAACGGCATTCTCATAGTCGTCTATATATTTTCCAGGGCGCCCCCCGGAGAAGGCCTGGCAATTCGGCAGGCCGCCGGCAACCTTGAACACCAGAGCAGTGGTTCCCGATTTTCCTGTTCCCAATATCATGACTTTCATGCAAGTCCTCCACAAAAAAGAGGGGACGAATTGAGCGGTTTTTCCGGCTCGACTCCATCCCCACTATGTAACTCAACCGCTAATCCGAAAGAATCGGTTGGCAATCTTTTGGACCTTCAACTCTGTGTTGTGGCCAAGCAATTGCTGAAATCGTGCTATTCGCGCCTGTAACTGTTCAAGAGAAATGTCCGGATAACGGTGGCGCAAAAACTCCGGTCGGTTGTGCGACATATTTGGGCGATATTTTCTGAGCCGTTTTTTCACTCGACGCTTTTTTCCCCAGTACCAGCCTTTCATTTTCTCCCGCATAGTCGGTCCTGGCAATGCGGAGTATTCTGCCATGATTTCTTCAAACACATCCACAATGCGCTCGCAGGCCAGGGGGCCGTCCTGAGCCGCCAAATGGCGATGAATGAGCCCATTGCGTTCATCGCCATCAGCCATGCCGATTTCGCCAGCAAGAATTTTCTTTAATGTTCCTCTCACCTCATCGACGGTAAAACACTGGTGACTTAAGAGATTCGGTAAGTGATGGAAATCATGGTCGTACTGCTCGTTTACCGATGCCCTATAGGCAATAGTGGGAATGCCCATGGCGTAAGCCTCTACCCCGCTGGTACAGCCATTGTGAAGGAGGACTTTGGCGGCCAAGATCCAAGGAACAACGTTGCCTTTGTTGATCACCTGTACCCGCTCACATGTAGCGGCAAGTTCTTGATAAATCTCCTGATTTTCAGCCGGATGAGGCCGGATCACAATGGTGTACTTTGAAAAAGAGCGGTCGAGGGCCGGGATGAGTTGCTGGAAGTCTTCGAGGATGGCTCTCTTGTGTTTACTAAAACCTTCGGCATACTCCTGGCTTAAACCCATACTTCTCGCGCGCCGAGTCAGAATGGGCTCTTTCCCGGCTTTTGTGCCAGGCATGAGAAGATTCATATCTGAGAAAAAAGCGTTTATTAGATTAAAATTGGTATTAAAAAGAATAAACTCACCATATTTCCGACGGAGTTCCTGGGCATCGTTGTCGTAGAAGGTGCGGAATTCAGGGCGCAGCAGATCACCCCGTGGATTTCCGGTA